>Ga0210060_1000321_pt1 | contig 19129 bp, 6 predicted proteins | sample Joice_CattailNLB_FD_184871 | JGI IMG/M metagenome (GOLD analysis project Ga0210060, IMG submission 184871) | Wetland microbial communities from San Francisco Bay, California, USA, that impact long-term carbon sequestration - Joice_CattailNLB_D2... | ecosystem: Environmental > Aquatic > Marine >...
GACTGTATTCGACTTTACGGTCCCTGCAGCATAAAGTGGAACGCATACTTTCGTTCTTCCAGCTCCCGGATACCGAGTATGCAGCTCAACAATAGAGAATGTCCGGATATCATATTAAAAGACGATATCAGCGATTTCATCGACTTCTTCAATAGGACCCTGGCCAAGCCCTTCCGCTGGACCTATGAGGGGAAGCCACTCGCGGCATGAATGATCAAACGGTCTCTGGATTTTCACTCTGTAGCACTAGAGACTGTCTTAAAAGGCAGTCTCTAAATGTCAACACTACCTAGGCTGGCTTAAGCAGGACGAAACGAAAGAGGACGCCCACACGATCGTCGAAGTAACGATATGAAACGGCGAAGAAAGTCAGATAGCGATTGTAGGTGCGAGTGTCCACGATCGACAGCGCCTCATCGCGGTGGCGGACCAAGTTCTCGAACCAGTGCCGCAACGTCGGCCGGTAGTCGTGGGCCGAAGTGTGCACGATCCGGAACCCCGCCCGTTCGAAGGCCTTGACGTGGCCGCGGTATGACAGAGGTACGTGTCCGGGAAAGTACAGCTGGGCGGTGAGGGCGGCCGTGTGCTCCTCGTCTTGAAGTCGACAGAAAAAATGGTTGACGAATCGCCCCCCCGGCTTCAGGGCGGCGAAGACGCGGCTTAGCAACGCATCGGCTTCGAATGGGCGGACCGCCTCCCAGGCCGCAATGGAGTACGCTCGATCGTATGAATTGGAGCCGAAGTCCTCCTTCGTGAAGTCCCGGAGTCGAATATCGAAGTCGAAGTTGCCGGTCAGGAACTCGGACTGGTTCGCCGACAACGTGTAGCCAACCAGGCCAGACGGGTCGCCGAGTTGTTCAGCGATGAATCGAAGCATGGATCCCCAGCCGCACCCGAGATCGAGGATTCTCTCGCCCGGTCGAGGCTCGAGCAGATCGTAGATGAACCGGGCCTTGTTTTCCTGAGCCTGCTCGAGGGTCTCGGTCCCGGTTTCGAAGTCCGCGCAGGAGTAGAACATGAACCGCTTGTCGAGGAACAAGCGGTAGAACTCGTTCGACACGTCGTAGTGGACCGGGATTGCATCGCGAAGGTCGGCTCGTTCGATTCGTCTCAGATTCCATCGCCGCAGTATCGCTGGTGGCCAGGCTTCTCGCAACCACCGGCGGAGCGGACGCTCGGGACCGGTGAGCAGCGACCAGGTCCGCGCAGGATCGAGAGGCTCCGGATTGTTCATCAAGTAGCTCAACGCGGCATACGACGCCCCGTTGATCAAGAGGTCCTTGGGAACCCTCAATGAACGAAGGAAGCTCCCGCCGTCCATCGCTTGAGGCGTGGCGGCAAGCTGTGAACCGGTTCCTTTTCTGCTCATCGTGCCCGCGTAGGAGAGTCGCCCCCACTATTTCTAGCGTGCTTGTCGCTTTGAGCATCCTGCGCACTGGTGACAGGTCGGCCACGCCCGACGCAAAACAGCATTCGCTTGGACGGATCTCGGAGCGGTGTGCTCCGCTTCAGGGCGACAGCGTTTAGCGGCGTGCTGCAAACGATGTGTGCGGTGGCCACCGTTGTCCCCATGAAGCCAGGGCTTGAAGACATCGCCCCAAAGAATAGCAAATCCAACTGATTCGGTCAGGATTGATATTCGGCCGGGAAGCTGGCCCACCGCGTCGCCGCTCTCATGCCAATCCTGATGCGCTCCGAGCCCAAGGCGCTCACGCACTCCAGCAGCGCGCCAGTCTGTAGCTGGCTACAAGCTCTGTCCTATCGATCTGGCTCGGCGCTTAACTCCTGATCGAACCAACCCTCATCAAAGTAGAAATCTAGATAGGTGTCGATGAGCTCTGGCGTGACCTCGGGGCATCGTACACCGGCCTTCTGCAACAATGTCCTGGTCGCATCGTCATCGGCCGCCAAGTCGTTTCCGAAATAGACCAGGCTGGTCTCAGCAGTTCTGGACCCCAGCTCGAAAACGGTGGCGAAGGGCGCCAGGATGTTGGTCGGATTCGTTTTGGGCAGTCCGCGGACCGCGTCGAGCCAATCCTCAAAGGAGTGCTCGATCAACGGCCGACCGCGACGGCGCAATTGATCCACAAGATCGGTAAAGGGCATGGGGCGATGATTGACGAGGTTGACATCGCGATCTTCGCTTTCTGCATTCCGAATGACTTCGACAATGGCCTTGGCCACGTAATCGACCGGCAGGATACGCACATCGCCCGACCAGCGAGGAATGCTTTGCATCTGTAGACAGCCCTTGAGGATGCTGAAAAAGAACTGCCCGGCGCTACGGCTGTCGGCGCCTGTGCGGCTATCGCCGCCGATCAGACCCGGTCGGTAGATCGACGCATGAAGACCACGCCGGCGCGCCTCCAGGACCAATTGCTCGGCCACCCATTTGGTCTGGAAATAGCCGACGATGTGATCCAGCTCAGGAATATCGCGCCCGTCGGACACACCCCCGGGTCGCATCCCCAGGGCACCGTAGATGGGCAGGACGCCCAGGGTCGAAACATAGTGCAAGGCCTTCGGGTGACCCTCGGCGCAGAACCGGATGACGTCCTCGCAGCCTCGGACGTTGACCTGCTCGAGGGCATGGTAGTCGGCGGTCCAATGGACCTGCGCCGCGCTGTGAATCACAGTGTCGACGCGAGCCGCAACGCTGCTCCAGCGTTCCGGCGACAGGCCCATCCGCTCCCGCGCGATGTCTCCCGGCAAGATGTTGACTTCAGATAGGGAAGAAGCATCGAGTCGATACTGCGCGAACGCCGCCGTCAATCGTTGCCGTCCGTCCTGCTCGTCCCGGCAACGCACGAGGCAATGGATCGGGAGCCCGGCTTTCAGCAATTGCGCGAGGATGAAGGTGCCGAGAAATCCGGTCGCGCCGGTGAGCAAGATTCCGTCGGCCGATGTTGGCACAGGCGCCGACCGATCGATTCGAATGTCTGGATCGAGGACCGCTTTCGTCGGCAATGCCTGGATTTCGATAATATCGTGCTGCAAATCTGGTTGCAGGCCCGAATCATCGCCGCAGGTCGATCCCCGCAGCTCCGAGAGAAGAAAGGCCGACAAGCGCTCGACCGAGTCATAGGAGATCGCCGCGGTTGCGGAAAGGGTAAGGCCCAGGTCCTGCTCGACCCGATTGCGCAGATCCAAAGCCATCAGGGAATCCAGCCCCAGCTCCGAGAAAGGACGACCAGCATCGATCCGATCGGGCCTGGTGCCGAGAATCTCCGCCATCTGTTGCGTCAGCCATTGCTGCAGGCGCGCCGGCTGCTCGGCCTCGGGAAGTGCGGCGATATCTCGGGCCAAGTAAGCGCCAACCGCGTCGGATTGCCTGGAAAGAGCCTGCATAAAGGGGCGTGGATCACGACGGATTCCGCCTTCTGCCGCGACATCCAAGAGCAGGATCTGGGGGGTATCACCGGCGAGTATCTGATCGAGCGCCTCGAGGACGGATTCGGGCTGGAGCTGCTCGAGGCCCATGCGGGCGAAGCGTTGCGCATCCTGATCCTTGGCGGCCATGCCGATCTCGGCGACCGGTCCCAAGTCCAGGCTGGTCGCGCACAGCCCCTGTTGGCGCCGGGAATGGGCCAGGCCGTCGAGAAAGGCATTGGCGTAGGCATAGTGCGCCTGACCGGGGGAGCCCAGAACCGCGGAGGCGGATGCCAGCATGATGAAGAAGTCCAACGGGTGCGCGCGGGTGACCCGATCGAGCTGGATAGCGCCTTCTACCTTGGCACGGCATACCTGGGTGAAACTTTCGGTGGTCAGATCGGCGAAAGGAGACTCACCGAGGACGCCCGCGGCATGGATGACGCCGCGCAACGGCTTCGGCAGGTCGCCGACCAGCCGGTCGAGCGAATCGGCGTCGGCAACGTCCCCGGTCGCGACCACGACCTGTGCCCCGGCCGCCTCCATGGCCTGGATCTCGCGCCTTTGTCCCTTGTTGCGAACCGGCGAGCGACCCAAGAGGACCAAAAGCCCGGCGCCCTGCTCGGCCAGGTGACGACCCAAACGCAGACCCAAGGCACCTAGCCCGCCAGTGACGAGATAGGCCCCATCCCCGGAAGGCCTGATCGGCGCCCCGCGGATCGATGCCTTGTTGGTGGGCGGCAGGACGATAAGCTTGCCGATGTGGCGCGCGCCCGCCATCTGCCGAAAATGGCTGCCGACCTGCTCCATGGGCAGGGTCTCGAGCGGGGGGGGTGCAAAGACCCCGTCTGCGACCAGGCCGACCGTCTCCTCCAGGAGCGCACGCACCCGTTGCGGGCGTTTGCGCATCATGCCGATGAGATCGACCAGGGTGAAGCTTAGGTTGCGGATGAAGGGCCGCATCCCGAGGCCGCGATTTTCCAGCGTGTCGCGCTTGCCGATCTCGATGAATCGGCCATGGTCCCGCAGGAGCCCGAATGAGGCCTCGAGCAGGGGGCCGGTCAGGGCATTGAGAACTACGTCCACGCCCTCGCCGTCGGTGGCCTTGCGGAAGTCCTCGACGAACTGCAGGGACCGCGAATCGCTGATGTGGCGAACGCCCATGCCGCGCAGATAGGCCCGTTTCTCCGCGCTTCCGGCCGTGGCGAAGATCTCGGCGCCGATATGGCGTGCATAGCGCAACGCCGCGTGCCCGATGCCGCCCGTTCCAGAATGGATGAGGATGCGCTCACCGGGCTCGAGCTGGGCCTTGTACTTGAGGCCGTAGAGCACCGTGGCGCAAGTGATCGGGAGGGTCGCTGCCTCGGCGGCGGTGAGACGGTCGGGATAGGGTACGACCAGGGTCGAGTCCGTGGTCAGGAAGCGCCGCATACTCCCGGGGGCCGCAAAGAGCACCCGTTCGCCTTCGCTGAGGGGACATTCCGACCCGCATCGGATCACGCGACCCGCCCCCTCGGCGCCGAGTCCGTCAAATCCGGAGTCGCCGCCGACCAGACTTTGCAGCTCGGGACCCAGGACACCGAGGACGCTCAGCACATCCACGAAATTGAGGCCAGCCGCCTCGACCTCGATCTCGACCTCGTGGGCCAGCGGTGCTCGCCGCTCGCAGGCGACCAGGGACAGCCCGTCGAGTTGGCCCGGCTCCTCGACCTGCATGCGGCAAGGCTCGCCCCGGTAAGGCAGCAGTGGTTTCTTCGCCAGCGGTCGTTGAGCGAGCCGGGCCACGTAGCGTCGTCCGCGGTAGAGGGCCACCTGGTCTTCCTGATCGCTGCCGAGCAGCTCGGCACCTAGGGCCTGCGCGTGCCCGTCGCTGTCGATACAACGCACCTTGAGCTCCGGGTGCTCCACGGCGAGTGCGCGGGCCATCCCGAAGATTGCGGCTTGGGCGGGATCGACGACGCTGTCCTCCACACCCGCGCCGCCTCGAGTCACGATTTGGAGCCTTGGCGGATTATCCAGCTTCAGCAGATGCTGGGCGATCGCCAGCAACTGCTGCCAGCCCGCCTCGCCAGTCCCCAACAGCACGACCGCATCGGAGAATTTCCCCGAAACGAGCTCGGAATGGCCACCCAAACGCACGGGCGTCTGCTTGGCCAGGACCGTGCTCACCTGATATGACCAAGGATGGTCGTCGTTGATCCACAGGCGGGTGTCGGACCGCAGGGGAGGCGCATCCGCCGGATCGAAGCCGATCTCATAGAACAAATGCGCGATGGTGCTGGCGTCCTCGCGACGGACGGGCGCCACCCTGAGCCCTTCGAGCTGAAGGCACAGGTGACCGTTTTCATCCATCAGCATGATATCGGCCGCCATCGGGTCGGCCGCGTCCTGGATGAGATAGGCGAAAAGCCTGGTGGGACAGGACCGCACCAGGGTCAGCTCCCGAACCCCGACCGGAAGGGCAGGGCCCATCGTCTCGAGGTTCGCCAGGGCCGCGAAAGACTGGAAGCTCGCATCCAGGAGCGCGGGGTGGATGAGAAACCCGTCGGCCTCCGCGACCGTCAGCTCGGCAAAGACATGACGGTCGTCGGCCCAGAGGGTGCGGATGGCGCGAAACACGGGGCCGTAGTGATACCCGTACTGTTCCAGCTTGGCGTAGAAGCCATCCACATCGATGCGCTGCAGCCCTTGTCTGAACGCCGGGAGATGCAAGGCCGGCCGCTCGTCCCCGGTGGACTGCGTGGGGCGAATGCGGCCGCGGGCATGGGGGCTGAAGGGGGCACGGATCTCCTCCCCTTGGCTGCCGACCATCCATTCCTTATCGGCACGCAGGGCAACCTGCATCCGCCGTTGCCCCGCGAGCACCAGGGGGCGCTCGAAACGGACCTCACTGAGCTCGACGGGACCATCGGATGCCTCTCCTTGCGCGAACCGGGCCGCCTCCAGAGCACTCTCCAACCAGGCAGCCCCGGGGACAATGGTGGCGTCCTCGACCCGGTGGTCCGCGAGAAAGCGCAACCCCGGTGCCTGGATGCCCTGCTCGAAGCAAAACTCGTCCCGGTAGGGAAGCAGGGCGATCGGCATCCCCAGCATACGCCCCGCTTCGCCCTTTGAGGACAAATCGGCCAGGGCAGCGGCCTCGTCCTTGACGACCTCATGCCAGTATCTTTCACGCTCGAAGGGATAGGCGGGCACGATGGCCTTGGGAGCACCGAGATCCCTAAAGAAACCACCCAAAGCGAGCTTGGCTCCGCGTACATAGTGCGCCGCCAGCTGCGCCAGCTGCTTCCGAAAGCCTTGCTCGTCCTCGGGGTCGAGATCGGCGATGAGCGCGTCGGCGTCGGCGTCCTGGCCCTGCTCCGCCTTGCCGCGGTAGACGCCTTCCCCGGTCTCACCCCGCCCGAGTGCCTGCAGTGCCTCAATGGCCTCCCAATGATCCTTGGCCACGACCGCCGCCCGTTCGGCAAAATGCGATCGGCCCTCGGCCAGGGTCCGGGCGACTGCTGCAAGTCCCGCTCGGGGGTGGATCTGAAGACTCCGGGCAAGGTTTTCCGCCTGCGCTCGCAAGGCCCTGTCGCTACGCGCGCTGAGGAGCAACAAATAGGCCGGCAACGCCGGAGAGGCGCTTTCGTCGGCGTCCGGACTTTCCAGGATCACATGGGCATTGGTCCCACTGAATCCGAACGAGCTGACACCGGCAATCGGCCGTTGCTCGGCTGGTAGCGGCATGTTGGCCGCTGCCACCTGAACCGGCAGCCGGTCCCAGCTCACCCGAGGATTGAGGGACTCCGTGTACAGGCTCTTGGGTACCAATCGGTGTTGCAGGGCGAGGACACACTTGATCACGCCGGCGATCCCTGCCGCCGCCTCGCAATGGCCGATATTGGACTTGACGGCGCTGAGGATCAGCGGGGTGCGGCGGGTCTCTGCGAAAACCTGCCCGAGGGCCTCGACCTCGATGGGATCACCCAGTGCCGTACCCGTGCCGTGGCATTCCACATAGGCGATGTCCTTCGGCTCGAGGCCGGCGTTCGCCAGGGCGTCCAGGATGACCTGCTGCTGAGCCGGACCGCTGGGGGCCGCCAGACCCTGGCTGCGGCCGTCGTGATTGACCGCACTGCCCCGGACGACGGCGAGGATGTTGTCGCCATTGGCCTTGGCGTCGTCGAGACGCTTGAGAACGACTACACCACAGGCTTCCGAGCGCACGTATCCGTCGGCATCCGCGCCGAAGGTTGCGCACCGCCCATTCGGGGAGAGCACCTGAAGCTTTGACAGGGAGACCGTCTCTTCCGGTGACAGCAGGAGGTTGGCGCCGGCGGCCAGGGCATGGTCGCAATCGCCGCTACGCAAGGACTCGCAAGCCTGATGAAAGGCCACCAAGGACGACGAGCAAGCGGTATCGATGGCAAGGCTCGGGCCATGTACACCGAGGAAATACGAGAGCCGACCGGCCGCAACGCTCAATGCCGCCCCAGTTGCGGTGTAGGTCCCTATGGCATCCGTCCGGGTATGGTCCTTGTAGCCTTGCGAGTGGACGCCCACGAAGACACCGCAGCGGCTTCCGGCCAACGCCTCGGGGGCGATACCGGCATGCTCCAACGCGCGCCAGCCGACCTCGAGGAGCAAGCGCTGCTGGGGATCCATCGCGTTGGCTTCTTTCGGGCTGACGCCGAAGAAATCCGCATCGAAGGTCTCGATATCTTCGATGAAGCCTCCCTGGTTGGTGTAGGTGCGGCCTGCCGCTTGTGGGTCGGGGTCGTACCAGCACTCGTTGGACCAGCGCGACGCCGGTACGCTGGTAATGGTAGTGCGACCCTGCTCCAGCACTTGCCAGAAACTCTCCAGGTCGACAATGGGACCGGACAAACGGCAATCCATGCCGACGATGGCCAGCGGAACGTCGCCGGGTCGTGAGCGCGGGCCCGCGGCGATTCGGGACGCGTTCTCGATGTGGCGAGCGAGCGCCGTGACAGTCGGCTGGTCGAACACCACCGCGGTCTCCAGCGAACGGCCGCACAGATCGACGAGGCGATCGCGGATATCGACCGCCAAGAGGGAATCGAGACCAAGCTCCGCGAGGGGGCGGTCCAAGGGTACGTCGTCGACCCGCAATCCCAGGACCTCTGCAACGATGCGTCGAATCGCCCGCTCGAGGTCTGGCCCTGAGGGGCGGTTGATCTCTTGCGACGAGCCGGTGACGGAGCGCCACGGCGATGAGGGACGCACCACTTCCTGGCGCATGCGCCTGCGATCCAAGGCTAGACCGAGCACCGGAGCAAGCTGCTTTTCCGTCAGGGTGCGGCGCAAAATCGACACGGCATCGCTTGCGTCCATCAATCCGATGCCAATTCGGAACAGGCGGGCCTTTTGGCCTTCATCCAAAGCCTGACCGATCCCCGCACCCCTTATCGGCCCGAAACCTACGGCAACGGCGTGTCGCCCCGCCGCCTGGCGCTTCTGCACCAGGGCCTCGACCGCCGCATTGGCGGCAGCGTAGGCCCCATCCGCGGATCCCAGATAGGTGGCCAGGGATGAGATGATGACGAAGGGCTCAGCGTTCGGGAACAGCTCGTCGAGGTATCGGCCCCCGTCGATCTTGGCGGCGACGATTCGCCGGTAATCGTCCGCCCCAAGCTTCAACAAGGGTTTTTCTTCGACGACGCCAGCCGCGTGTACGACGCCCCGAATAGGGATCGCCGCCACGGCCTCGGCAAGTGCCGACCGCCGCGTGATATCGACACTGAGGACATCGATGACGGCCCTTTCCCGCCACTTTCGCAGACGTTGCTCCACTACCTGCGTCGGCGCTCGGCGGCCGACCAACACGAGGTGCTCGACCCCTTCCTCGACCAGGGTCTCGGCGATCTCAAGGCCCAAGGCACCCAAGCCACCACTGATCAAGATCGCCCCGCCGTCCCTCGGTATGGAAACAGGAGCGGGCAAAGGCGCGGGAGCCAGGCGCGGAACCTGCCATGAACCGGAATCGAAGCGAAACTCGTCTTCGTCGGGGCTGGCGAGCACGGGATCGAGCGCCGGGATGCCGTCTTCGACGTCGACCAATAACGTACGTCCGCCAGGCCGCAGCGCCCGCCACGAGCGAGCCAATCCCCAAACGGCAGCCGCCTCCAGATCCGGGCTCGTGGCAAAGGCCCCTCGGGTCACGACCACGACCTTGCCGGGAACCGCAGTGTGGGCCTGCAGCTCGGTTAACAGGTCGACGGCAGATTGCGCTTCGAGAATCAGACTGTCCTCGTCGCGGGCCGGTGTCCGCGACCCGGACGATCCGGCGAAGTCCTGCCATTGCAGCGCGAAGGTCTCCACCGGCAGCTCGGGCGCTGCGCCCGCCTTGCTCGGCGTGCCGACTTGCCGCCGGTCGATCCAGACACGACGGCGCTCGTAGGGATAGACGGGCAAATCGGCCCACTCGCTGTCCCGGCGCATCCGAACCGGGCAGCCGAGCTCGAAGGCCCGGGCGAGACCCCGGGTGAAGGTCTCCGTCGCTGCCTGACCGGTACGCATCGAGGCGATGCTCTGGAATCGAGATCCGAGGTTTTCGCGCAGCAGTCCCAAAAGGACGGGTTGGGGACCGCACTCGACAAACACCTGTGCACCTTCCGCGGCCAGGGTATGGAGCCCATCGGCAAAACGGACCCCGTCTTCGATCTGGCGAGCGAAATAGTCGGCGGAAAACGTCCGTTCGACGCGGCCCGTCAGATTGGCTGCAATCGGAATGCGGGCCGGCTTGAGCCGAATCCCCGCTGCCAGTTTCGCCATCTCGGCGGCGGCGGGTGCCATCTCGGGGGAATGAAACGCGTGAGAGACCTTGAGCTCAATAGCCGCGATACCGCGACCTTTGAGCTCTGCAGCCAGGGCCTGCAAGGCCCCTTTCTCACCGGAGACAACGGTCTGGGTCGGGCTGTTGATGGCGGCCAAGGTCAGTGTCACGCCGGCGTGCGCGATCGCATCGAGTGTCGCGGTTTCGTTGGCCCGCACCGAGAGCATGCCGCCCCGGCGTGGTAGCGAGCCCATCAAGCGGGCGCGATTGGCCACCAGAAAGGCGGCATCGTCCAGAGTCAGCACGCCGCCGACGCAGAGGGCGACCAATTCCCCGATGGAGTGTCCCAGCAGGACGTCCGGCGCGATGCCATGCGACTGCCACAGGCGAAAGAGGGCATACTCCAGGGCGAAGAGGGCCGGCTGGGCATAGGTGGTGTTCTGCAAGCGTAGCGCATCCGCCTCTTCGGCCACGAGCTCGTGCACCGAGCAGTCGCAGTGGTCCTCGAAGGCGACATCACACTCTTCCAACGCGGTCCGAAAAACCGGGAAGCGGGCAAAGAGGTCAACCCCCATACGGGAATAGGTCGATCCCTGGCCGGTGAAGAGAAAGGCGATCTTGGGCTTCTGTAAGGCCTCGCGCGGATCCTTGGATTCTTGTAGCGTCTCGAGCAGCCCGGCGGGGTCGCTCACCACCTCGGCCAGCCGCCAGCGGTGCCGGCTCTGGTGCATCAGGGTGTTCTCTAGGGTGGCGATACCCAGGTCTGGATGCGACTGCACATGGGCCGCCAGCGCCTCCCGTCGCCACTGCAGGGCATTCTTGCTATGGGCGGATAGTCCGATCACGTAGGCCGGCCTTTCCGGTTGGCTCAGATCGGCTTGATCCGTTGTCTCGGCACCGCCGAAGACCAGGTGCACATTGGTGCCGGAGAATCCGAAGGAAGAGACGCCGCCGATGATCGGCTTATCGGTTGCAAAGGGTTGCGGATCCTGCGGGGGCAGGATGGGCAGCCGCGACCAGTCGCAGAGCGGATTGGGTAACTGGCAATGACGCACCGGCGGTAGGCGGCGATGTCTTACCGTCAACAACCCCGAGATCAGACCGGCGATACCCGCGGCCGATTCGCAATGGCCCAGATGGCTCTTGACCGCGCTGACCTGCAGCGGTGCGGAACGCCCCTGCATCACCTCCCCCAAGGCATGGGCCTCGATGGGATCACCCAATTTGGTGCCCGTGCCATGGGTCTCGACGAAATCGATATCCTCGGCCGACATGCCTGCATCCGCGAGAGCGGCACGGATAACCGCCGCCTGGGCATCGCCGTTGGGTGCCGTGATGCCGTTGCTGTGACCGTCCTGATTCACCGCCGAGCCGAGCAACAGGCCGAGGATACGGTGCCCCGCCCGCCGTGCATCGTCGAGCCGTTCGAGAAGGAGCAGGCCGCATCCTTCGGATCGGACATAGCCGTCGGCGGCGGCGTCGAAGGGCCGACAATGGCCGGAGGCGGAAAGGGCGCCCAGCCGACAGAGATAGAGGCTGGCCGTCGGGCCAACAATGCAGTTTACCCCGCCGGCCAGGGCCCGGTCGCATTGCCCCGAGCGCAGGGCCCCGACGGCCTCGTGCACGGCAACTAGCGACGCGGAGCAGGCAGTGGCGATCGAAACGGCCGGACCTCTCAGATCATACAGATAAGCGAGCCGGCCGGCGGCCGAGGAGATAAGGTTGCCGGTCAAGGCATAACCGTCGGGACCATCGGGGTCCTGACTTGCGATGAGCTGCTGCCAATAGTCGGAATGCGAGATGCCGATATAGATCCCGGTGTTGTGCGCGGCCTGGGCGTGGATGTCGAGACCGGCATTCTCGTAGGCCTCGAAACCGACCTCCAGGATCAACCGCTGCTGGGGATCGAGTCGTTCTGCTTCGGCGGCCGGGATACCGAAGAATCCATAGTCGAGCTCCTCGATATGGTCCAGAAATCCACCGCGTGTGCTGTAGATGCGCCCAGGAGTCTTTGGATCCGGATGGTAGTAGGCATCCGCATCGAAGCGGCTCTTGGGAACCGGACCAATGACATCCTGCTCAGAATGCAGGGCCGACCAGAAGGAGGCGGCATCTTCGATGCCCCCTGGAAAGCGGCAACCTAGGCCGATGACCGCGATCTTACTCATAGTGCCTCCAGCGGATCCGGGTTGCAGCGGCCCGCATCGCCCAGCCATGCCTCGGGGATCATAGCCACCAATTCATCGTCGGTTGGGCGGGACTGCTCCGGCTTTTGCCCCAATTCCATGAGATAGGGGCAGGCAATACGGGTGCGCCGAAAACTCTTCTTCTGCATCAGCTCCTGCAGGAACAGGGAGCGGCTGAAGCCCTTGGTGTGAAGATGGGGCTCGAGCTCGGGGAACTTCCGCGCCACGAGACGGCGAGCGCCGCCGAAGGCGAAAAAGGTTTCATAATGTTGCGCCAACCATGCGACTCCGACTCCCGACCAGCGGTATTTTTCTTCCTCGGTAATCTCCATCGCGCGCAGATAGGCGTGGTCGGTGACCACATGCTGGGTTTCCTCCCGGCGATGGGCGCGATGTGCCCCTTCCCAGGCCGGCTGAATACCGTCGGCGGCGATGAGCTCATCGGCGATATAGATGCTGTGCTCTTCGAAGGCGGTAAAAAAGAGCCAGATCAGGTAGTGAAAGGCCCGCTCGTTCGGGAAAAGCTCGGGATTGCGAAACAGCGTCCAAAAACCGATCCCCCAGCTGGGATCCCATTTCATTTCGGCATCGATCTGTGGATACATCGCCCGAAGCCGATCCGCGTAGCGACGGAACAAGCGAATGTGCTTCTCCTCCTCCTCGCGGAAGGTCAGAATGCTCTTGGTTCCACGAAGCGCGGACCAACGCGTATCGATAAAGAGGGTGATCGTGATCTCAGTAATCTCGAAGGCGACACAGGTCAACAGGGCCGACGCCGCCTGTAAGAGCTCCCATGCCTCCCGATTTGCGACGATGGCCTCGACGTCGAGCCCAAAGACTCGATAAAGGCGTTCGGGGATGTAAAGCCCCGGCTCGTCGCAGCGCTGCCAGGGGATGTCTTTGTCGAAGTCGAACCGGTACGAGTCCGGTTTTCGCTGCTCCAGACGATGCAACGACTCGTCGAGCTCCGGGTAGGCGACTCCCTCGTAATCCTGTGCCAGGGCGCCCGCGGTGCTGCCCTCGACGAGCCAGGCGGCAAGGCGTTTGACAGTCGGCACGTTGTACAGCACCGTGGCATGCAGGGGGCGCTGCAAGAGGCTATCGAGACGGTAGGCGAGCTCGACAGCCAGCACGGAATCCAGCCCCAAGCTGTCGAAATTGGCGTCGGTGGAGATTGTATGGGCCGGCCGTCGTAGAAGGATGGCGAGCTGCTCGACGAGCCAGGCCTCCATATCCGCCACTGACGTCGGGACAGGCAGGGAGCCGGCTTGGTCCAACTCGGCATCGGCGCTCCCTGTCGGGCCACCGCCGATCAACGCAATATAGTCGATGCGACCTTGCTCGAAAGCTTGTCGCGTCCGCTGGCGTTGTTTCTTGCCGGAGGACGTCTTGGAGATGGTTCCGCCCTTGACCAACATCAGGGTGTCGAGAGCCACCTCGGTTTCCCGGATCATGATCTCCTGGGCTTGGGCTGCAACGGCGGCAAGCTTGTCCTTGGCCTTCGAGGTGCACTCGGCGACCAAGGCGATTCTTTCACAATCGTCGTCGGCGCTGTCCTGATAAGCGACCTGATACGAGAACAGAACCGCTCCACCCGGACGAACGGCCTCGATCTCCTGTTCGAATTGCGCTTCCACATCGTCTGGGTAGATATTTCGGCCTCGAACGATGATCAGGTCCTTCAGACGTCCCGTAACGATCAGATCGCCGTTTTCGTCCAGCGCGCCGAGATCACCGGTCCGCAGGAACGGACCCTCGCCGTTTGCGGTCAAGGCACCGAACACCCGCTCCGTCTCCTCGGGATTGCGGTAATACCCCGAGGCTACGCTCTCACCCCGCAACCAGATCTCGCCGATGGTGCCCGTGTTTTTTGTCTCATGTGTCTGCGGATCGACAATTCTAAGCCTTTGCCCCAGCAAGGGTTTACCGAGGGTGACCATGAGTCGGCCCCGGTCCTTTCCCTCTGCCTGGATACGATCCTGTGCCAGGGCTTCGGTGTCGGCCTCGAATACGGAAACGCCGCCTTCGAGCGGCGCGCAGGTGGCGATCAAGGTCGCCTCGGCCAGACCGTAACAGGGAAGCAAAGCGTTGCCGCGAAAACCGGCCACCTCGGCCTTTCTTGCAAAGGCACGCATGGTTTGAGCCTGCACCATTTCGGCGCCGCAATAGGCGACCCGCCAACGCGACAGATCGAGGTCGGCGAAGACCTGGTCGCTCACACGACGCACGACATGTGCGTAACCGAAATTGGGGCCACCGCTGGTTTGGGCATCGAATCGGTCGATAGCACGTAGCCATTCCTCGGGACGCCTGATGAGCGCCTGGGGTGACAGAAGGGTACTGGTTGCGCCGATGTACAGGGTCTGCACGACATGGCCGATCAGGCCCATATCGTGAAAGAACGGAAGCCAGCCCACCACAGACTTGCAGTCCTGATGTCCGAAGGCCGCAACGATCTGCTCTTGGTTGTGGATCAAGTTGGCATGACTCACCATGACCCCTTTGGGATCCGCGGTGGAGCCGGAGGTATATTGCAGGAATGCCGGCGCATCGCCGCGAGGCCTTTTTGCTCCCGAGGATCGAGTCGGGAGGAGATCGGTAGCGATCCAGGGCAACCGCGCCAGATTCCCGGTAAGGATCCCGGAGCTTTTTACCTGTTCGGCAATGGCGGCGGACGTGAGAACTGCCTTCGCATCCGCATCGGCAGCAATTCGCTCGAGGTGAGAAAGCGTGGTTTTGAGGCGTGCCGGCTCCGGTGGCACGGCTGGAACGGCGACGACTCCGGCGAATAGGGAGCCCCAGAACCCGCCGATGAAATCGATCCCCGACGGATAGAGGAGCAGCGCTCGCTCACCCTCGAGCCGGCTCTCAACAAGCTCGGCTGCCACCGAGGCGGCAAGCTCGGCCACTTCGGCAAAGGTCAGGCATTGCTGGCGGCCATCCGCTGTACCGTCGGCCAAATAGCGATACGCCATCCCATGCGGTTTACGCTCCGCCCAATTAAGGATGATGCCGTTGAGATCTTTTTGCGCAGCCATAGCACTCTGTCCGTAGTAGCTAGGGGGTAGGATCTGCCGAACGCGCCACTAACACCTTAGGCACGGACGGTCCGCATAGCGAGCCCGACAGGACCGCACCCGCATTGCGGGAAATAGGATCATGCCAACTGGCCCGCTTCTTGCCGCCGGGCTCTCTCGATCACCTCGCAGGCGATGGGAAACCCTGCGGCCGGACAGGCACCGCAGGCTATCCGGCGGGTGTTGTCGGGCAGGTGGAAGTAAACGCTCTGAACAGGGCAGCCTCGCCGGTGGGGGTGGATCGCGTTCTCTCAGCAGAAAGCCTGTTCCAGCTTCGCCACCGTTCGGTAGTACCATCACTTGCTGTTGGATGGCGACGACGTGCAAGCGTGCTCGACAGGTCGCACCCATAGACAAGCCTTGCAGCAGTGGCAATGAGGGTCAATAGCCGATTCTTATCTCCGGACAGAGTGACGCAGAAACAGCAATTTTTCAACCTTATGCGGTATGTGTCATCTCGAAGCTGAAGTTTTGTACTTCTTTATGAAGCAGCACGGATATATGGATTTTTCGAATGCGCAATCGTCAATGCGTTTGGGGTTGTGGAACGGAACAAAGCTGTTCGCGCTAGGTGCATCAGAATATAAGCAGGCACGAATTAACCGCGCTATATTAGCGTTCCATGAATAACCATTACTCACTTGCATCCATTGCTCGCGAGCGGCGGTACATTCAATTCGAGAACAATCAGTTAATAGTGAATAGAGGCTCGATCCGTCGTATAATAAAGGTTGTGTAAGCCGATGATTATCAGACAAAAAGAGCCCCCATTCGATGTCCATCTTACCCGCACTTGCACGCGATTTCCAAGTCCTTTTTCCACCCACCGAAAATGGTCGGGAGCGCTTTCATTGGCTCGTGCTGACACTCAAGGCGATCCTGGTACCGATTACCGTCTCGCGCACGTCGAATCTATTGCGAGCCATCGAGACCTTATTCGGGGTAAGCATCGACCAATGGCGCTACTACACCTTCATGGCCTCGGTGAAGCTGCCCTGGGACGGGGTGTGGGAAGCGCTGTGGCGGGCGATCCCAAGCCCCTTGGTCGCCGGGCGGCTGCTGCTGGGTCTGGACGATTCGATCAATCCGAAGACCGGCAAGAAGATCTTCGGCTGTCAACGCACCTTCGATCATGCCGCCAAAAGCAACCAGACACGCTGGCCCTGGGCGCAGACCATCGTCACGGTGGGGCTGCTCAAGCCGATCCACGGGCGCTGGTGCTGTATCCCCCTTGGCCTTCGGGTTCTACCTGCGCCGCCAGACGTTGCGTGCCGGTTGCATCCGCCTGCGCCGCAAGGCGCTGGTGTTCACCGACAAGTTTGCGCAGGCGGTGGCGTTGATCGCACGGCTGGGCGCATTTTTCCGCCAGGTCCCGGTGCTGGTGGTGACCGACAGCTGGTTCGGCAACAACGGACTGTTCAAGCCCTTGCGTACCCGCTTGGGCGCGCGTGTCCACCTGCTCTCGCGCTTGCGGGTAAATGCCGTGCTCTATGCACGGCCCGAGCCGGCACCGGGCAAAGCCGGGCGGCCGCGCAAGTACGGCAAGCGCCTCGGCAAAGCCGCCGAGCTGGCCGCGGCGATGCGCGAGCAGGCACAGACCTACACGCTGCACGTCTACGGCGCGATGCGCGAGGTGGCGGCCGCCGAACGGGTGGTCATGCTCAAGACCTTGCGTTGTCCGGTGCGCGTCGTGTGGGTTTATCGCAAAACGCAGTGGGTCGCGCTCATGACAACCGACCTCGAACTGAGCATCGAGCAGATCGTCGAATATTATTCGGCGAGGTGGAAAATCGAGGCCGGTTTCCGCGAGATCAAGCAGGAGATCGGCAGCGCCCATACGCAGACCCGCAATCCCGACGCGGTCACCAATCATCTGCATTTCTGCATGGCCGCAACCACCATCGCCTGGATCTACGCCGAGCATTTGAAACAGGCTCCAATCAGGCGCTACGCTTCGCAAAACACCAACGAATATACCTTCGCGGATGTGCGAAGATCCCTCGCCAAGCATCTCGCAAACGAGGGTTTCGGTATCGATTGCCAGGACTGCCGCAAACCAGATCGAAATCCTCTGATCTCAACGGTCATGCGGCTTGTGGCGTGACCAAATTAAGAAACTTCAGACCTCGAAGGAAACGTTGAGTAATTTGGCGATTGTTTAACCGCTTTCTGCAGTATACGACTGCATCACTATTTGGGGTGATTGGCCGATTGAAAACGCACGTTTGCGTGTTTTTGATCATGCAACACAACAAAAAACGGGGTACTTGGATCCGGACATCCGGGTCTGGTCAAACGCCATCACACATGGCTGTCAGGCCATTTCGACACGGATCCCCATTCTTTTTCTATCAGCGCCTTTGTCTGCGAGTCCATGTGGAAGATGTTCTTTTGATAGTCCTTTTGACTCGCGAGATAGGCCTCAACCGACGCCTTGACGGGTGCGAAATCACCGAGATCAAGGGAGGTATAAAGGCGCTCTAAAATTTCTTTCGGGTATTGTTGCAGGTCGGAAAAATCTATTTCATAAAGCCGATTGGGAAGAATGAGAGACCGATCGCGGAGATAGCGTTGCATCATTTGGCGATAGATATCCACGACCAAAGCGGAGATAGCTTCATCGGCTATGCGGTGAAAGCCGAAGGCCGCGATCATACGCCGCCACAGATGCACTGTGGACTGATAGACGCGATAGGGATCGCGGTATATATGGATGAACTTGGCTTGGGGAAAAAGCTCGAGAAGTAGCGGAATACGCGCCGTGTTGGCGGGATTCTTCAAAATCAAGGGCTTCGCGTCATTGGCTAGGCTCAACCGCTTGATAAGTCTTGTATAGGTCGCCTTGAAGACTCGTCTGTCCGCCGCATCGTTCAACCAGAGCGCCCGATCTGCGATAGCCCGGGCCTGTAGCGGAAAGTACCACGCGTGATAAAAGGACAACTCGCTCAGACAGCCCAGTGGCCATTCCTCCTCTTGGGGGGCGGTTAGGCCGATCTCGATGTTATCCATCGGACGTCTATTTGGGATGCGTCGCTCGAAAAACTTTCTCACCAAAGGTGACGGAGTCAAGAAGCTGCCGGCGAATATGGCATGGGAAAGACTGACATACCCGAACCGGTTATCTTGACACAGGAGGTTCTGCAGAAATGTGGTGCCGCTGCGCCAATGGCCGAGAATGATAATCGGATTCTCCGGCAGTGGCGCAGCCCGGATCCTTCGGTCAAACCGAAGCCTTTCCTGCATGCGCGGCAGGGTACCAAAGGTACCCCACGCTAAACACTTGAGCATTCGCAGGCGAGAAGCCGGTGTTGTCCCGAATTCGCGAAACAAACGCAGCTGCAGGGAAAGCTCGCCTGCATAGAGCGGATGCGGAGTACGATTAGTATATTCGGTAGACATCGAATTAATCAATGAGTTGAATGCTGCGTAATTCCAACATGGCCTGCGCGCCATCGAGCACCCAGCATGTGCCAGAGCTGCGAGAATGATTCCGGCTCTCTGGTAATTTCCGTTACGCGCAACTCATTGTTGGGAAAGCAAAATTCTTGTCAGCTTCCAAGGAGATAGTAATTCTTTGAAATAGGTGCTTTATGTTGAAGATGCCATAACACCTTCGCGTAATGATCTTGATCTTGTTGTTCAACCCCTCCACAAATCCACTGTTCTTCCGTTCGATGAAATAGTTGGCAATCTCTTCCATATGGGCATCCAATGTCACC
>Ga0210060_1000323_pt1 | contig 18998 bp, 16 predicted proteins | sample Joice_CattailNLB_FD_184871 | JGI IMG/M metagenome (GOLD analysis project Ga0210060, IMG submission 184871) | Wetland microbial communities from San Francisco Bay, California, USA, that impact long-term carbon sequestration - Joice_CattailNLB_D2... | ecosystem: Environmental > Aquatic > Marine >...
GCACCTGCTGATGACCGGCAGCCGCCAGGCAGGAATGAAGCCGCCCCTTTGGGCCACTTTGACCCCCACTTCGGAAACCTGGACCGTGCAGGATTTGCTAAAGGAGTTAGCGGCCGAGCATGAGGCCATGCAGCAAAAAAAATCATAGATCGAAAGCCGGTACAGTTTTTAAAATCTTTTTGGTCAATGGACCGATTGCATACAGCTTTACCAGTGACGAAATCTTACACTATCTATATCTTCTGGCGGTCCACAGTCCTGATATTTTATGATGCGAGGTGCCCAATGCATCTATTCTTGGTCTAAGCGGTATTTAATTCGAATATCATTATTCTGATTGCGCTATCTTACGTATGCCAGAAATCAATACGTTAAAACTCTGAGATCGATTTTCTTCCAGATTTAAGTAGGGAGCAATTGCACGCGACCCAGCTACTTTCTGGTATACATTATTTGTCAGTTTGTATAGCTCATTAGCGGGATTGATAACCTCATCAGGACTCCTGAATTTTCTTTTTTCCTGCCTTTTTGAAAGAGATTGAAGCCCAAGTCCTTTTTCAACTGCGGCAAGATCTCCCAAGTAAAAACTCTCCAGCTCGTGGCATGCAACCCGAACCAAAGCTTCTTTTCGACCTGCTTCGCGGCAAAGATTCACCAGTTTGGATTTAACAGCTTTACATTCAGCAGAATCCTGATCCCGTATCACAACAAAGCCAGAGTTCCGTAATTGCCAACTTCGCAACTTTCGGATGAGGTTTCTTTCAAGATCTTGTTTGCCTCTGAAGACCAAGCATCTGAATTGAAAGCCTTCCGGGAGCAGACGGGGTAGTATCCCCTCCAACATCTCTTGAGCAGATGGTTCCTCCAAAAAAAACACAATCGTTTTCATCGTGGATCGGCTCCATCGAATAAGCCCTGTTCCCAAAGATAGCCCATCTGGTCTCCCTCCTCCATGTAAGCAACCAATTGGGTATCTTCAATGGCCCTACGAATCTTTGTATAACCTCCTTTTTTTACAAGCCAGAAAACTTCTTCAATCTTGGTAGCGTTTAAAAAATCCGGCGAATGGGTCGAAACAAAAACTTGTCCACCACGATTTGAATATGTACGGAATTCTTCGGCTAATTCCCAAAGAAGTTTGGGATATAGCTGGTTCTCTGGCTCTTCCACGCATAGCAGTGGATGAGGCTGGGGATCGTATAATAGCGTCAGATAGGCAAACATCTTTATCGTTCCATCTGAAACATATTTATCAATGAACGGATCCTTGAACGATCCGTCTCTAAACTTCAATAATAGCCGACCGTCTAAAGTCTGTTCCGTCTGTATGTCGTCGATTCCCGGAACACGCATTTTCATTCTCTCGATTATTTGTTTGAACAACTCCCTGTGACTTTCATAGAGGCGGTTAGCCACTAGCTGCAAATTATCTCCAGTAACAGAGAGGTGCTCGGCATAACCTGCTACTTCCTTGCTTCCACGGGCCAGATTAATATGAAAATCGGAAATGTGCCAATTTTCGATAAGCTGCCTAAAAGCATTGGCCGCCCTAAACCTTTGGAATTGGCCTAAACCTTTCACAGCAAGGATATCAGCCTTATCCAAGGTTTGAGTTTCTCGTTCTAATTTTTCCTCTGATTTACTGAAATCTTCCTCATTCAGAACAGCATATCCGGTTCCACGGGCGAAATCGAGAAAGTGGTACGGAGAACCGTGCCTGCCGCGCTTATATCTTAATATTTCCCGCTCAACGATTGGACGACTTTGATCTTTTCCAATTTCGAGATGATAGGTGACAAGCCTTTCAACGCCAGTAATAAGCATACGGTATTGGAGTTCAATGACAATAGTCTTCCCAGTTGAGTCCCTGCTGATTACTTCATTGAAACCACCTCTGCTTTGCAATGCAGTTGTCACATTGTATGTCAGGCAATCTTTAAGAAAACCGAATACATCAAAAAGGGTTGATTTGCCGCTGCCATTTGCTCCTACAAACACTCCGAAGTTAGTCAAGTTTTTCAAATGAACTTCTTGAAACACTTTAAAATTTTTTAGCAGAATGGATTCAATTTTCATTTAACACCTCGTTATTCAACATCCAATCGCTCACATATAAATGATTGTATCTAAATGGGTTTAATGGACGTATTACTATAGTAATTTGCTGTCATATCGGTTCGTATTGCTTTTGCTAACGGTGTTGTGCACATAGTTTAATAACAAGAATCACCGTGGTCTGAAAGTTGCTGTAGTTTTGTGAAAGGTTAGTTTTTTATTCTCAAGCCCGATGGCGTAAAACGAAAATTGGGACGGATCTTTGAATTTTATAATTTTTTTACCCTGTTCTTTAAGGTGGTTAGCTTGATCCTGAAGTTACATTCTGCCTGAGCTATCAATTACCCTGAAATGGAAATAATGTTTATCTTCGCAAATCTTATCAGTTGAATCAATAATTTTCTCAATAGCAATTCTTTAGCATTTATTCTTACTTACAGCCCCATTATTTCTCTGGTCTCCTTTTTGGTGTCGCCCAGTTTGTAAGGGGTGAAAACCAGCAGCCCGATCAGGCAGGACAGCGCACAAACCAGCCAGATGACCCTGACTCCGAGCGGATTTTCGGCACTGTAGCCGAAGGCGGAAAAGACGCCCGCCAGAATCAGGGAACACATCGCCCAGCCCGTCTTGCGGACAATGCCGTATATTCCGTAGTAAATGGCCTCGCGTCTTTGGCCGGATTTCAATTGATCATAATCGGTCAAGTCAGCAATGATGCCCAACACGGCCGCAAACATGCCGCCCATGGGAATCGCAGCAAAGGGAAAGATCAGGACGGCCTGGATCATCGGGGATAGCGCCTTTGAATAACCAACGAAAAAATTGAGTATAAAGCCCATCATCATGGCCAGGATAATGCCCCTAAAAACCTTTCTTTTGGGAAATTTTTTCAGCAGCCAGTACCACATCGGTGTTGAGGCGGCCATCAGAATAATCACCTCACCCATCAGCAAAGAGGCGTCGGCTTCCTTGCGACCCAGAATCAGGGTCGTGGTATAGGGCACATTCATCAGCATGAGCTGATAGGTCAGCTGAACGAACATGACCATCAACGAAAAAGATAAAACCTGCCGGTCCGCAAAGACTTCTTTTACGACTTTAAGAAAGCCCGCCGTTTGAACCTCGGATACAGCAGGAAAGCGTTCTTTGATTCCGAAGAGGGTCAGCTCCCCGGCGACAAAGGCGGCCCCTCCCAGGATCAGGGCCATGGGAAAAGCGCCCAGCTTTTGAAACAGGGGACCGGACAGCCCGCCGCCCACAAGTGCTCCGAACACCCCGATGGCCACCCCGATAGAAGCAATTTTGACCCGTTCCTGGTTCTGATCACTCATCTCCGGCAAAACAGCGAACCAGGGTATCAGGACCCCGGTGTACCCCCAGTAGTAAAAAAAGAGTACAACGGCCAATGATATGGCATTCACCGGGCTGTTGCCGGTTGCCGGAGGCAACCAGACCAGGATGAAAGCCAGGAAAAGAATCGGCGTCGAAATGAAGATGTAGGGTTTTCTTCTTCCCCATCTGGACCGGGTGCGATCGCTCAGATAGCCGATCAGGACATCGCTAACGGCATCCAGAATCCGTCCACCCGCCAAAATGATTCCGATGGCTGCCAGGGAAACATACTGTGTTAGACCGGAATCTTTCGGCGGGGCATAGAAATAGGGCAGCCAGGCATACAAAACCGTGTCATAAACGTTAAATGAGAATCCCGCCATGTTATACAAGATGATCTCTTTTAGCGTCACACCTGCCTGCGTTTTAGCACCAGATTGCTCGTGCATCACTTTCCCCTGATCCCGGTTGATATAATATTAAGATTCCCACTCCGCCGCATAAAAATCATCCAGTGACCGTGCTGCCGCCAGTCTTACATAGGCATCCAATTCCTTTAATAGCTTTGGGTCGAGCGCTATCTCCTGGTGATTTGCCAGAATATTCCGCGCTTCTTCCCGGGCTCTTTCCAGCATTCCTTTCCGGCCGCCTTTTTCCCAGGTTTCCCGCTTGTCCTGGTCAACAATCTTAGAATAAAACAGCTCCTGCTTGAAATGTTCCAGGGTGTGCGACTCCATAATATAGGTTCCGTTCGGTCCGACCTTTTTGATAACATCGAGGGCCAGGGTATCATCTGTGACTTCAATACCGTTTAAGGCTCGTTTGACCGTTCCGATCAAATCATTGTCGATCACTGCCAGCTCATGCCCGCCCGCAATGCTTGATTCAGTCGTGCCGACGCAGGTAATGTAGTTGGCGCCGGCCATGGCCGCCATCAACATGGTGCGCACCCTTTCAACACCGCATTGAATATCGAAGGATTTCGATTCCGTACCGCCGGCCACTACGCGGCAGGGAATATCATAGGAATGTGCCAGCTGGGTGCAGGCCGCACTGATCAAACCTGTTTCCACCGCCCCCAGGGTGGTGGTGCCGGCTTTCATTTCGGCCACGGTTGAAACGCTGCCGTAAAGGACCGGCGTTCCCGGGTTAACCGCCTGGGCCATGATGATGTGCGCCAGAACTTCGGCATTATGCTGCACCAGCAATCCGGCCAGGGTAACGGGGGCCGTGGTTCCGGCCATAGCTTCGGGTGAAACCAGGGCGGGTTGCCCGTATTCGGCCAGTATCATCAACCCTTCCAGCTGGGCCTGGATGGTTGCCAGCGGGCTTTGAATGCTGACAATGGTCGCAAAGGGGTGTTTGTTCTTGACCGCTTCACGACCGCCAGCCACCAGCAGCAGCATTTCCATCATATCGCGGGTTGCCATAACACCATAGGCTCCCATGCCGAAAGACTTGCGACAATTTTTGGCCCAGGAGCGAATCGCCTCCACATGGATGGTGTGCATGGGAATATCATTGGGCCAGATATCCATCTGGTTGGACACAATATGGTCCAGATGTTCAAAGAGAATCAGATGATTGGTCATATCTTGAAACGTTGTCGGCCGGTATGCCCCGGTCTCAAGATCGCTAATGTTGATCAGGGTTCCCAGCCCGCCGAAGATCTGGGTCTCAGGGTTGATTTTCCACTGCAGACCCGGATCCGCGCCGCAGAGAGTGAACTCCCGGGGAGCCTTTTTGACATATTCGGCGACAAAATCCGGTTTGAATCTGACCCGTTTTTCGGTTTCATTGACTTCACATCCCAGGTCTGCCAGCAGTTGACGCATCTTTTTCAATTCAACCTTGATGCCGACCTCCGCAAGCACTTCAAGCGAATGCCGGTGAATGATCTTTATCTCCTGGGCATCCAGCACCTCCAGCTTGCTGATTTTCATTGTCACCCCCTGTACACATGCGGTAGAAAGATGATAACCAAAAACTTTGGTCATTTGTATTAGATTGGATCTAAATGTCAATAAAAAGGGGGCTATGGTGAAAGAAAATATTGATAAGCAGTGGAGTTTCGATACCTTGTGCGTCCATGCCGGTGAGGGGGTCGACACCGATACAAAGGCCATCCGCCGGCCGATTCACATGGCCAATTCCTATGAGTACCCCATAGATTTAACCGAACTGCTGGAAACGCTTTCGTGGGAGCATCTGGATAAATTTCAGTATACCCGGGAGCACAGTCCAACCCCCCGGCATTTAGAAGAACGGTTGGCCGTTCTCGAAGGCGGCGAAGATTGTATAGTGTCCGCCAGCGGAATGGGCGCCATTGCCGCCACTTTTTTTACTTTGCTCAATTCGGGCGATCACATCGTCGCATCGGAAGTCAGCTATACCGGCACTCAGAAACTGCTTGGCTTTCATCTGCCGAGATTCGGGGTTGACGTCAGCCTGGTTGACACCACCGATCCGCAGGAAGTAAGTCATGCTATCCGAAAGGATACCAAGGTGGTCTATGTCGAGACCCCCGGCAATCCGATGGTCGGTATCAGCGATATTAAAAAAATATCTGAGATGGCCCATGCGGTCGGCGCCACGATGATCGTAGACAGTACCTGGTCCGGGCTGATAAACCAACAGCCACTTTCCCTCGGTGCTGACATGGTGATCCATAGTGCAACCAAATATATCAACGGTCACGGGGATGCGCTTGGCGGAGCGGTAATCGGGCCCCAAAAAATGCTGGCCGACATCAGAGAATACGGCATCGTCCATCTCGGTGCCTGCATCAGCCCGTTCAATGCCTGGTTGATCCTCAGGGGATCGGTGACGCTGCCGATGCGGATGGAGAAGCACTCTCAAAACGCACTGGCTGTGGCGTCATATTTGGAATCGCACCCCAAAGTGAAATCCGTCACCTACCCTGGATTGAAAAGCCATCCCGGCTATGAAGTTGCCCAAAAGCAGATGAAGGCACCTTCCGGCATGCTGAATTTTAATCTTAAAACGGATATGATGGCCCATTTCGATTTTCTCAAAGAACTGCAGCTCATCACCCATGCCGTGTCACTGGGTCATGACCAGAGCCTGATGGTCTATATCCCCACCGAATTCTTTTTCGAGGATATGGTCGTATTTAACGATGCTCAAAAAGAAAAGTATGCCGGACTGATGGGCGAAGGGATATTCCGTTTCAGTGTTGGCATCGAAAATTCAGAGGATATCATCGCGGATTTAAGACAGGCCCTGGACAAGATGCCATAAAGCACCGCCAAAGGAAAAGCAGGCGGAACTCAGCTCTTCAAATTCCCCACCGTTTGGGGGTTTCCCTCTAATTTTGCAGGTTGCATATCAGGAAGTTCTCGTCAAAAACGGGTTCAATGCGATAAAGGCCAAAATTTGGATTGACAATTTTAATTAGGCGCCATATTATTTTTTACCTGATAATTACGTTTCAGAGGAATTATCCCTATGTTTTTTCTGAAAGACCTTCCGACCGATATGCCGTTGCAGGAATTTTCCAGGCGCTTTCCAAATATGAACCCTTCGGCCCTCAAAATTTGTGCCGAACTGATGCGCACCGGAAGCGACCTGCTGGCGGCCTTTGAAACCGTATTGGGTAAATACGGTTTGTCCCAGGGGCGCTTTCTGACCCTCATTGTGATGAACCGCACGCCGGATACAGAGATTAATCCGTCAACCCTGGCCGAAAATTTGGGGGTGAAGAAGGCCACTATGACCGGTCTTTTGGATGGACTGGAAAGAGATAATCTTGTTGAGCGCGTGGCTGACCCCCGGGATCGCAGAAAGACAGGCATTCGACTGACCGCCAATGGGCGAGAGCTGCTGGATGAAATGCTACCGGATTATTACCGCCTCATGGCCAAACTGACCGCCAGCCTGAGCGAGAATGAGCGCCAAACAATGATATCCCTTATCGGAAAAGTCAACCGGAACCTCTCCATAGCAATTAGTTAGGTACCTAATCATTTTCTATCAGGTTATCATATTGGCCACATAAAGTCCGATAGATGACCGCATTTTTTTTGGTCGCGACCAATTATGACCTTACAAACCAGCTGACCGGGCGACGAAGGCTGACCGGATCCGGATAATTTTTTAAATAGCCGACCCGCAGCATGAACTGGGGAACAACACCGGCCGCGTGGCTGGCAGCAATTTGCTGCATACCCTCTTTTTCTTCCAGGTACTGGGTCATGGGTTGAACGGCCAAATTTCTTTCCCGGGCCATCAGCGCCATCCTTTCAAACCGCCTGCCGGTTTCAATCAGATCGGCTACCGTTTGACCCTCGCTGGTGATAATCAGCCAGCCTCCGCCCTGGCGGGCAAGTTTGGCCGTTGTGTCGATACTTTGTTTCCGGAAACTCGGCTTCTCAAAATCCTGGGGTTTGATAAAATTTCTGACAAACCAGCCTTTGAAGCCTCGGATCTCCATGCCTTCAACCGTCAAACCGTCACGGTAGCGCTCGGCATCCTTGTTGCTGAGTCTAAGCCAGCGAACCAGCTCCTGCTGGGCGTTTTCCCGGTTAGCCTGAATGCGGAAATTTTCGATGGCCCCCTCTTCAATACAGTCGGCATGCTCGGTGCCCTTTGGGAAGTAGAACAGCCGGTCTTTTAAAGGCTCAGACAATGCATGTATATCCTCTTTTTTAATTTCATCAGGAAGATACCCCTGTTTAACAGTCATACGCCGTTTAAGGCGTTCGAGGGGATAGTCGATAGACCCTGTATTTATTAAGGCAACCTTAATTATATCCTGCTCAAACGGATTTTCGGCAATGATCTCCATTTCTGCCTTAAAGCCATAGGTGCCGGCAGCAAGCGCAAGGTTTTCGGCAAACGCACCGATTGACAGAAGGGCCTCCCGGTTGTCGGGATCTACTTCAGGCAGCCTGCGCTGGGAATCCAGGCCAATGACCCATTCATTTTTTTTGACGACCCTGACAAACCAAGGCTGGGCATTGTGTCCGCTAGGAGCCAGTGCGGCATGATACAGGATAGCGCCACCGGTTTGATCCAGCTGATTGTTTACTGGAGTTGCAAAATCCTGTTGCGGCAAATCCGCACGACGAAGGCTCGAGCAGGCTGAAAGCAGCGATCCGGTCCCGACGGCCATTGAACCCGCTGCCAGGGTTCTTTTTAAAAAACTTCTTCGATTTATGTTCATGTTGACCTCCGGTTTGTTAGAGAATAGTTGATTGGTTTATTGGTTGATTCGGAATTTCCGGAAAGCATCATGCACATGTCCCGGTCTATATTGCGAATTTTTTTCGATATTTAGCAGCGAAAATAGTCACCTATTGGTGACATTTTGGACAAAAAATTTTCTCAACCTACCTGGCATTGCCTGCATACAGGCCTTGAATCATGGTATTCATCGCGTCTTCCAGCCTTTGCCAGCCCGCCTCCGAATCCAGGTCGACCCCATTATAAAAGCGAATCTGTCGTCCACGGCAAATCAGATAACTGATACCCGCACCGATAATCGCACCCATTGCCGCGATATCCGGTCCCCCCGGGGTTGCCGTAAAGAACATGTCAAAAAAATTCAGCATCGTCGTCTCCCGGATCGTTTCCAGCTCAACGGTCAGTTCGTTGCGTTCGACCATCTCCCAGGCCATGATTTCCTGGGTAAGCGGCCGTTTGCGGATGGCCTGCAGAAAATTTTTACCCAGCTGAGACAATTGCCCGGTTACAGGAAGCCGGCCGAAGGCCTCGATATCACCGCCGGCGAGTTCCTTTATGGACGGCCAGAAATTGCCTTCACGCCCGAAAGCCGCAATAAGCCCAGGCATCCCATCGAAATAGCGATAGATTAAAACCTTGTCCACACAGGCTTCCCGGGACACCGCATTGACCCCTAGTCCCGTAAAGCCTTCCCGGGCCAACAGGGTCCCGACAGCCTGAATCAACCTGGCGCGTGTTGCCTCCCGATCGCGAGTAAAAACCTGTTTTTTCTTTCCGGCAGACCTCATAAGCCCTGTTTATGTCACCGATAAGTGACTTTGTCAAGCTTTTTTCTATTAACTGTTGATCAGCCAATGCCCATCATTAAATTTGCATTGCCGAAGCCCGTGTGGTAATTTTATGGGCAGTATTACGAGAGCCCATTTGATCCACGGCTTATCCTGGATTCTGGTGCGGGGGTGCCGGTAAGGCCGGTACCATTAGCAGGGTCGACCTTTGCCGCCGTGTCACGCAAGGAAGGTGAAAATGTCCAAAAACTCAGCTGTTACGATTCATAAAAACATCACGCGTCCCGCTGCCGATATCATCAAACAATTTGAGGTTCCAACCGGCTATATCGCTGACGTTCAGGGGCGTCGCGGGGCGCTTGACTGCGGGATCAAGCCGTTATTTGATTTTCCCGCCTTCGTCGGTCCGGCCGTCACCGTCAAAACGGTGCCCGATGACAACCTGGTTGTTTTCGCGGCCATGGGTGTTGTTCAGGCCGGCGACGTCCTGGTTATCGCCACAGACAATTGGACCGGCTCAGCCGTACTCGGGGATCTGGTGGCTGCGATGTTTAAAAACAGCGGAATCGTCGGTGTGGTAACCGATGGGGCCGTCCGCGATCTAACCGGTCTCCGCCAGGTCGGGCTGCCGGTTTATGCCCGGGGATTGAGCGCCAACTCATCCCAGAAAAACGGGCCCGGCTCCATTGGCGGGCAAATCAGCATCAGCGGCGTCATCGTTTGCTCCGGCGATCTTATTGTCGGGGACAGCGACGGCATCGCTGTTTTATCCCGGGAGAAAATCCCGCAGGCTTTAGAAGGTATTAAGGCGGTGCGTGAAAGGGAGCGTGCCATTGAAGAACATATTACTGCCGGGATGACCATGCCCGATTGGGTCAAAGCGTTTCTGGAGAGTGACCGGGTAACATACATCTCGTAAAATAAAATTATGAAAATGGAGGAAATATGGAAATTTGCACCAAAGTCGATAGTTTATCCTGGGTACCTCATCCTATCGCAGCCGGGGTCAAAATCAAACCGCTGGTTACAAAAAAAGATGATGGCCTGGACGTTACCTGTGTTCTGGTAAAAATACCATCCGGCATAGAGATTCCCGAGCATATCCATGAAACCCAGACCGACATCCTTTACCCGCTGCAGGGAAACGCCGAGATGTATGTTGAAGGCGCCGGAAACTTTCCGTTAAAGCCGGGGATCGTCGTCCGGGTACCTATAGGGACCAAACATAAGATTTTTAATGTGATTGAAGAACTTCTGGTATATGATGTATTTCAGCCGGCAACCACTTAGAAAGGAAATAACAATGATTAAAGGGATCGAACATCTGGGTATCGTCGTCAAAGACATCGAAAAGAGCCTGGATGCTTTCAACGGCATCAGCATTGAACTATCCGAACCCTAAACCCAGGAGAATTCTCAATGAAAAATTCAGGAAATGACCTTCATCAGCGGCTTCGGACGCTGGCACAAAATCTATGGTGGACATGGCACCCGGAGGTGATCGGGCTTTTTACGGATCTGGATCCGCATCTCTGGCGCGAAGTAGATCATAATCCGATGGCGTTTTTGAACCGAATCAGCCCGGAGCAGATCGAACAGCGCGCATCGGAGCTGGTGCTTCACAGCCGCATAAACCACGCCTTTCGCCGGTTGAATGAATATTTAACAGCGTCCCAGACCTGGGGAGCCATACATTGCGGAAATCTCGGGAATCAGCCGGTTGTCTATTTTTCAGCCGAATTCGGCCTGCATGAATCCCTGCCGATTTACTCCGGCGGATTGGGAATTCTGGCCGGAGACCATCTCAAGAGTGCCTCCGATCTGGGAATACCGTTGATCGGAATCGGTCTTTTGTATCACCAGGGTTATTTCATCCAGCGCCTGAACAGGGAAGGCTGGCAGGAAGAAGAATATGTCGACCTGGATCGAGAGCAGTTACCGCTGGTGCCCTTAACCCAGGCCGACGGCCAACCGCTGATCGTCCGCATCGACACCCGCGACGGCGTCCTATCGGCCATGTGCTGGCAGCTTCAGATCGGTCGGGTGCGACTGGTTTTGCTCGACTCAAATGTCGACGGCAACACGGATGAAGACCGGATGCTGACCTCCCGCCTTTACGGCGGCAACGATCGCACCCGGATTCGGCAGGAGCTGCTCTTGGGCATCGGCGGTGCGCGTGTCATACAGGCGCTTAATATATTCCCGGGCGTATTGCATCTAAACGAAGGCCACAGTGCCTTTGCTATTCTTGAAGAAGTCCGCCGGGTGATGCAGGCTGACGGCATAACGTTCGACAATGCGCTGCGCCGGGTGGCAATTTATACCGTATTTACCACGCACACGCCGGTACCGGCCGGACATGACCGCTTCTCTCCGGCGCTGGTAGAGGAGCATCTGGGAGTTTTCCGGGAAAAGATAGGCCTGTCACACGACGGATTTATGGCCCTGGGCCGCGTGAATCCCGGCGATGTGAACGAGCCCTTCTGCATGACGGTCCTGGCCCTGAAAGGCTCACGGCACGCCAACGGCGTTTCGGCCTTGCACTCCGATGTCAGCCGGCGAATGTGGCACGGCCTCTGGCCGAACCGGCCTGAGGCCGAAGTCCCCATCGGCCATATTACCAACGGTGTTCATGTGCTCTCCTGGATCGCCCCTCAAATGCACAAGCTGTTTGAGGCACAGTTGGCCCACAATTGGCCCACCCGGATGATACACGCGGACATGTGGGAAAAGGTGGCTGACATCGATGACGGCGAACTGTGGGAAATCCACCAGATCCTCAACATGCGGCTGATTAATTTTGTCCGGCGGCGATTGCTTCGCCGGGCCGAACGGCTGGGGGATAAAGATACTATCAGCGACTTCGATCAGATCCTGGATCCCAACATCCTGACGATCGGCTCGGCCCGTCGCTTGGCAACCTATAAACGGGGAGACTTGATTTTATCCCAGCCCAAACGACTGATCAGCCTGGTAAGCAATCCGGACCGGCCGCTTCAGATTATCTTTGCCGGCAAAGCGCACCCCCGCGACGATGAAGGCAAAAAGATACTGCAGCGCATTATTCAGTACGGCAACAAGCCGGAACTCAAACGGCGAATTGTTTTTGTAGAAGACTACGATTATAACGTGGCCCGCCACCTGGTTCAGGGAGTGGACGTGTGGCTGAACACCCCCCGGCGACCGCTGGAAGCCTGCGGCACCAGCGGACAGAAGGTGGTTCTCAATGGCGGGTTGAACTTTTCAATTCTTGACGGATGGTGGAACGAGGCGTTTAACGGCCGCAACGGGTTTGCCATCGGTCACGGGGGTATGCACAGTGATCCCGAGGAACAGTCCCGACGGGATTCCGAATTTCTGTATCAAACTCTGGAGCAGGAGGTGATACCGTTGTATTACGAGCGCAATGCGAGCGGGATTCCCCACAAATGGGTGAAGCGGGTCAAGGATTCCATGCAAATTCTGGGTTGGCGCTTCTGTGCCGACCGTATGGTCGGGGATTATGCCCTGCGATTCTATCTCCCGGCCTCCGGTTCCAAATCGGCTGCAACGAGATAAAGGCCCCAAAGGGTGAAAAGCGACACACTTTACAACCAGCGCCTCAACCGTATCCTGGCGGCCGTTGATCTGAAAAAACCCGATCGCACGCCGGTGGTTCTGGAATACTCCGGCTTTGCCGCCCATGTGACCGGTACTAAAATGGCCGAGTTTCTTAGTTCGCCCGCCAAAAACCTTGATACCATGATCCAGGCTTTTAAAATTGTCGGCGATGGTGATGCCATCAACTACGGATCGTTCTGGCCTTACGGTCTGTGCTATGACTACATGTCAAAGGTCAGAGTACCGGGAGTTGACCTGCCGGAAGATGAAATGTGGCAGGTCGTGGAAACCGAGCTGATGACAAGGGATGACTATGATCTCATTTTAAGCAAGGGCTGGCCGGCGTATTCTAACGCATTTTTAACGCAAAGAATTTTTCATGAAGTGCCGAATGAATATTTGCCGCCCCGCAGAAAATCACCGGATGCCCAAAAAGCATGGCGCCAAGAAGGTGTGCCGGTTTTAAGCGGCGGCGACGTGACCACCCCATATGAATTGCTTTGCGGATCGCGATCGTTGATGGAATTTTCCATGGATTTATTTGATATACCGGATAAAGTAATTGCGGCCATGGAGGCCATTGTGCCCTACCTTGCCGGCAAGGGTATCCGGCGCGCAAAGCAACGCGGTTATCCCCTCGTCTGGATTGGGGGCTGGCAGGCGGCCCCATGCATGTTATCCCCTGAAATGTGGCGGCGTTTTGTCTGGCCTTATTTCAGCAGGCTGGTTTACGAAGTAGTTGATGCCGGCTTAATCGCTTTGCTCCATCTGGATTCGAACTGGACCCGGGAGCTTGAATGTTTCCGAGAGCTTCCAATGGGCAGGTGCATTATGGCGCTCGATGGTGAAACCGATATATTCCAGGCCAAAAAAGTGCTCGGCGACCACATGTGTATTATGGGAGATGTGCCGGCCGCCATGTTGTTTCTGGACACGCCGGATAATGTCTATGCCTATTGCACCCGGCTGATCCGCGAACTTGGCCCCGAGGGTTTTATTCTGCAGTCCGGCTGCGATATACCGGCAAACGCCAAACTGGAGAATGTGCAAGCGATGGTTGCCGCCGCCACGGGTAGCTAAATTGGTTTTATGTCAATTAAACTGGTTCCAGCCGGTTCTTGTACGTTGTGCAAATAGCGCAAGGCTCATAGTTTAGAGCTCATAGCTCATAGCAAAAGGACTCAATCCTTTCAACTATCAGCTATGAGCTGTGAGCTATGAACTTTTTATCCAGCCTGGAGCTGGTTGCACCCACCTGACCATACTACCCTCGTAAAACCATTTGTTCGGAAAACCCCGACGCCTGATAAAGACCGGATTTTCCGACCACTTGATTATTTGTTCATAGGCAGCATGCAGTTTTCTAAAACCGGCCGCATCACCGCCCAAGTCGGGATGATGTCTCATGGCCTGTTTGCGGTAGGCGGACTTTATTTTGCGTTCAAGGCCCGGTGTATTCAAATCTGATTTCTGAAGCTTAAGAAACATTAACGATTTTTTCAACTTGGCCGGTTCCCGAACCTCCACCGGTCTGAGCGGCACTGAATCTGCATCTTTACTTTTGGCTTTTTCAAGTATGAAGCGGTTGGCAAGATAGCGCTTATTGGTGCGATTCCTTTCTGCCCACCAGGCATTACCCAGGATGTTGGACAATGTACAAAAATCATCAACCGGCTTGCAGCCGGCAGATCGGGGAAAGATATAACTGAACAGTTCAGCTGAACCATAGGGTAAAATATCCAGTATAATTATCGTTTCAGTAAAATAAAATGTCGCATATCTTGTATTCAACGCCCTTAGCAAACCTGTCCTGAGGTTTAAATGATACCGGAGCTGCTGCCGGCATTCAATGGAGCAATATTTGCGGCGCCTCATATTCTCGGATGTCCCGCAGGACAAACAGCGGTTTTGGGGGATACCGTCAGAAGAGAATGTGGTATTTGTATTTTTCTTTTTCATTTGAACGCTGAACCTTGAACGATTAGATAAAAATACGGAAAGCCATCTCAAAAATAGGATTTTGATCATATCACGGTGGGCATTCGAAGGTCAAAGGACATCCGCCGGGAACCTCGCGAATCCAATTTTTTTGTCCTTTCGACTTGCCAGGTTGAAAAAGAAAAATTATTATGATCTAATTTGGTTTGCCAGGAATAAAATGGCAATCTAAACCCGGTTCCGGCCCAGGCCCTGCTATTCAGCCGGAACCATTTGGGTTGAATACAGGCGTTTTAACTGTTTATATATGGGTGATTAAGGAGGCGAATAAAAAAATGAACAGCGTATTGGGAAAAAAAATCAACCTGATCTTGATCTTGTTGTCGGCTGCCGTTTTGGTGTTGACTGCGTGTGCCGGGCAACAGCTGGAGGTGACACCGATCTCCAAATCCGATAACCCGCAACAGCTCATCAATCAACTGGACAACGACATTGCCATGGCCCGCAAAAATCAGGTAAATGCCCTCGCCCCGACCTGGTTTAAAAGAGCTGACAGTTCCCTCAATGAGGCCAAAACAGAACTTGAAAAAGGCGATCGACTGTCTGAGATTCTTGAAAATATAGCCAGCGGACGGGCCCAGCTCCAGAGGGCTGAAGAAATTGCTAAAACAGCACGGTCCACCATTCCGGATGCCATCAAGGCCCGTGAACTTGCCAGGCAGGCCGGGGCTACCAATTTGGGAAGCGACTATACCGCAGTAGAAAATAGATTTCTTGACCTGACCGAAGCCATTGAAAAAGACAACCTGGGATATGCCAGACGCAGCCAGGCAGGCGTCACCGAACAGTTTCGCAGTCTCGAATTGCGTTACATTAAAATCCAGACCATCGGCGAGGTTCGCCGACTCATCAATGATGCGCGACAGAAAGGTTTGCAAAAAATTGCGCCCCAAGCAGTTGCCACTGCAGAAACGAAATTGACCGAAGCGGACAACTTTATTACCGAAAACCCATACCAAAAAGAGAAAATGCACCAGTTGGCGGCCGAAGCACTTTTTATGGCCCGCCGCATACAACCGGTTGCAGCTCAGACTGAAAAAGTGGAAAACATGGAACCCGAGCAAATTGTGTTATGGGCGGAAGGAATTTTATATCAAACCACCCAAAAGCTTGGTGCGCCGGATATGCGGGACCGCTCCTTTGATGATCAGATCGAAAATGTTCTGGCCACCATTTCTGCTCAGCGCGCTGATCATGATTTTATGGTCGAGAACACCAAAAAACAGCAGGAAGAAATCGATAAACTTCAGAAAAATATCGCCAACCTCGAAGGCCAAACCATCAAGGAGCAAAAAGAAAAGGAGCGGCTGCTGGCAGAAAAACATTTCAACGAAAAGCTCAGCAGCATCCAACATTATTTCAAACCCCAGGAAGCGGAAGTATACAAAAAGCAAAACCAGGTGATCATCCGGCTGAAGGCCATAAATTTTCCGGTGGGGCAAAGTGTGATTCTACCCGAAAATTACACCTTGCTCAGCAAGGTTCAAAGTGCCATTCGCACCTTCGGTGAACCGGACGTCATTATCGGAGGTCATACAGACAGCACCGGGTCTGAAAATTTAAACGAACACCTCTCGCAGCAACGAGCGGATGCCGTGCGTCAGTATTTCGTGGCCAATGAAACGCTGCCATACGAGAAAATCATCGCCGTGGGCTACGGCTCCATGCGCCCGATAGCATCCAACGCAACCCAGAGCGGCCGGGCAATGAACCGGCGCATCGATGTCATTATCACGCCCGAAGCCGTCAATGTCCAGCAGTAAGAAATGCACACCCGCCTGCCATGCATAATGCGATGATTTGGCGTAAATATGGTAATATAGATCAGAAAGTTAGATTGTGCTCACCGCGGTATCAAGGCATTGCGGGCAGGTCGAATCCTCCAAAAGTTATACAAAACACAAAATACCAGGCACTAAACACTCGCTGAGTTTGAATTTTAGCAAATTTGTTAAAGGCGGCCAACATGAAAACCTTTGAACATGTAAAATGCTTTTGTTCCTTCTGGGAACCCACCCTAGCAAGACGGATAACCTTATATTTTTTAATCTTCGGCCTGATTATATTCCTGGTTACGTCTGTCCTGTACACCATTGCCGGTAAAAAGCAATTTGTGAGTTCAACCAGCATAGTGATTCACCATCAATTTTCACTATTGGAAGGCAGCAGCAAACCTGATTTCATCTCGCAGAGCATCGGCAGACCAAACCCGGAGCTTTACCGTTTGATGGAGATGCTGGTCAGTATATCTTCAAGTTTCTATAAGGCCTCGGACATTTCCATCTACATAAAACCGTTCAATGGCCCGTTATGGTCTCGTCTGTATTTTTCAGACAGCCCTATTCTGCATATAGAACCGGTCGCAGATGGGTATACTTCGAAATTGGATCACTGGCTTGAGAGGCGGTTCCATCAGTCGAAGGCCGGAATTTTTCGCGCCGACGGCCAGCTGTCGCTTTTTGTGAATATTACCGGCGAAAACGATGCCAACAACTACCTTCTTAAAATCGGTGTTGCCAGCGAGGGAATCACGGGCTTTATGAAAGGGCAGATCCAGCATTTTATCGTGTTTTTTGTGGTGGCATTGATTCTCCTGCGGTTTTTGGGCTATTACTTTGCCCGTAAGATTGCGGGGCCGATAGAAAACCTGTCTGAAATTTCGGCCGAAGTTGCCAAAGGCGACCTGTCAAAGCTGGTCCCGGTCACCACCAATGATGAAATTGGCGTACTATCCAACAATTTCAACCATATGGTTGAGGGCCTGCGTGAGTGGGAACGAATCAAAGTGGTTGAATTTGAGATGGAAAAGGGTCAAAAGATCCAAAGAGATTTTTTACCCACCACCATTCCCAATTTCCCGGACTGGAATATCGCAACCTGCTTCTTTCCAGCCGGCAAAGTATCCGGTGATTTTTACGATGTCTTTAAATTTTCCGATGGCAATGTCGGCCTGGTAATTGCCGATGTGTGTGACAAAGGCGTCGGCTCAGCCCTTTATATGGCCTTGTTTCGCAGCCTGATTCGTGTTTTTGCCGAGCAGGCTGCCTTTAGCGACCCAAAGGCCATCAGCGGTATCGATCAATCCAGCAGCCGGATAACCGCAGCGCCGTCTTCCGACAATAAAGAAGTGATCCGCCTCAGGGCCGTGCCGTTAACCAACAACTACATCGCCGAAACTCATGGGGACGAGGGCATGTTTGCAACCCTGTTTTTCGGTGTGCTGAATCCTGAAACCGGGCAGCTCTTTTACATCAATGCCGGCCATGAACCGCTGTACCTTATAGACTCAAAAGGCGTAAAAAAGGCCCTCGATCCCACAGGGCCGGCCGTGGGTATGTTGCCCAACTCGGCTTATGATGTCGGCCAGATACAATTCGAGCAGGGAGATATGCTCATCGGCTATACCGACGGTGTGACAGAGGCCCGTTCGCCTGAGGATGAATTATTTACCCGGCGTCGGCTCAGAACCCTCGTTGAGCAGCCGTTTAATTCAGCCACCGAAATGCTGGACAGGATCAAAACCAGCCTGTTTGCGTTTATCGATATTGCCCCCAGGCGCGATGATGTGACCATGCTGGCGGTTCAGCGAGCTGATAGCTGATAGTCTAGAAGCTATCTCAAATCCGCCTGAGGCGGATTGGCCTCCCGCCCTTACCGGCGGGATTGGGCACTCGGTTTAAATCCCGATCCGCCTGAGGCGGACCTCCGGTTTAAACCTCGCGGCCGCCGCGATTTTGAACCAAAATCCTTTTTTTGAGATAGCTTCTAATAGATTAAAATCATTTTTGCGATGAGCTGTGCGCTCTAATCTATGAGCTTAAATGGACCATGATCCACTTGAACGATGGGTAATATCTTGTTATATACGTGGTTAGTAGCTCAAATAGCGTCCGGATGAATAATTTTCTCAGAGGAAAGGAATGAAGATGGCAGCAAAAAGTCAGCCAAAGAAAAGCAAACCCGCACCAAAAAAGAAAACATCAAAATCTGTTCCGCAAAAAGCGGCTGCAGCTAAAAAAT
>Ga0210060_1000326_pt1 | contig 18802 bp, 15 predicted proteins | sample Joice_CattailNLB_FD_184871 | JGI IMG/M metagenome (GOLD analysis project Ga0210060, IMG submission 184871) | Wetland microbial communities from San Francisco Bay, California, USA, that impact long-term carbon sequestration - Joice_CattailNLB_D2... | ecosystem: Environmental > Aquatic > Marine >...
CACACGCCCGAGGACAAGTATCCCCTGCTGCTCAACTACCATCCGCTCAACATCTACCGTCACCAGGTCATCAAGCAAACCGACGTCATCCTGGTGATGTTCCTGCTCGGCCACGAGTTCACGCTCGAGGAGAAGCGGCGAAACTTCCTCTTTTACGACCCGCTCACCACCGGTGACTCGTCGCTGTCGTCCTGCGTCGAGGCGATCGTGGCGACCGAGATCGGCGAGTACGCAAAGGCGACCGAGCACGCCATGGCCGCGCTGCTGATGGACCTGGCAGACGTCAGTGGCAACGTGCATGACGGCTGCCACATCGCGTCGATGGGCGGCACCTGGATGCTGCTGGTCTACGGCTTCGGGGGGCTGCGCGATTACGACGGCACGCTGTCATTCCGGCCGCATCCTGCGCCCGAGCCGCAGGCGACGATCAAGTTCCCGCTCAGCTACCGCGGGCAGATGCTGGAAGTCGAGATTGGCATCGAATCGACGAGCTACACGCTGCGCGACGGGGAGGGCCTCACGATCCGCCACCACGACGAGCCGATCGAGTTGACGCGCGACAACCCGCGCGTCGAGCGTGCCAACCGCGGGCCATAGCCGCCGGCGGCCTGCGCGGGCAGGCCTGCTTCAGGCCATGATGTTCACGCCGCCGTCGACGTAGACCGTGTCGCCGGTCATGCGCCGCGCGTAGTCGGTGGCGAGAAAGGCGCAGGCGAAGCCGACGTCCATGATGTCGACCAGCTCGCCGACCGGCGCGCGCTGCACGGCCTCATTCAGCATGAGGTCGAAGTCTTTCAGCCCCGAAGCCGCGCGGGTCTTGAGCGGCCCGGGCGAGATCGGATGCACGCGGATGCCCTTCGGGCCGAGCTCGTGCGCGAGGTAGCGGCACGCGGATTCCAGCGCCGCCTTCACCGGGCCCATGACGTTGTAGTTCGGCACCACCTTCTGCGCACCGTGATAGCTCATCGCGAACAGCGAACCGCCGTTGTTCATCAGCGGCGCAGCGAGCCGCGCCATGCGCACGAACGAATGGCAGGAGATGTCCATCGCCTTGGCGAAGCCCTCGGCGGTGCACTCGAGCAGCCCGCCCTGCAGGTCGCCCTTCGGCGCCCAGGCGATCGAGTGCACCAGGATGTCGAGCGTGCCCCAGTCCTTCGCGATGCGCTCGAACAGCGCCTCGAGCTCGCCCGGCTGCGAGACGTCGAGCGGCAGGAAGATCGGCGACTCGAGCTGCGTCGCGATCGGCTCGACGAAGCGCTTGGCCTTCTCGTTCAGGTAGGTGATCGCAACCTCGGCGCCGAGCTCGCGGAATGCGCGCGCGCAGCCGGTGGCGATCGAATGCTCGTTGGCAATGCCGGCGACCAGGGCCTTCTTGCCCTTGAGCGCCGGACGGGGAACCGCTGTCGTCATGGTCTGCCTCGATTCAGGACGCGGCGAGCACGCGCCGGGTGTGGCGCGCGATCATCAGCTCCTCGTTGGTCGCGATCGCCCAGGCCGAGATCCGGCTGCGCGCCGCGCTGATGCGCGGTCCGCCTTTCGCGTTGGCGCGCGCATTCGGCTTGACGCCGAGCCAGGCGGCATCCGCCATCACGCGCGCCCGGATTTCCGCCGAGTTCTCGCCGATCCCGGCGGTGAACACGATCGCGTCCAGGCCGCCGAGCGCGGCGGCGAGCGAGCCCAGCTCGCGGCGGATGCGGTACAGGTAAAGGTCGACTGCAATCTTCGCGCTCGGCGCCTGGCTCGCGAGCAGCGTGCGCATGTCGCTCGAGATGCCCGAGACGCCGAGCAGGCCGGATTGCTGGTAGATCAGCTTCTCGATCGCGCGCGCGTCCATGCCGCGCTCGTCCATCAGGTAAAGCAGCACGCCGGGGTCGATCGCGCCGCAGCGCGTGCCCATCGGCAGGCCGTCGACCGCGGTGAAGCCCATGGTGCTCGCGACGCTCCTGCCGCCTTCGAGCGCGCAGATGCTGGCGCCGTTGCCGAGGTGCAGCACCACCGTGCGGCCCGCGGCGGCCTGCGCATCGTAGTCGGGCAGCACCGAGGCGATGTACTCGTATGACAGGCCGTGAAAGCCGTAGCGCCGCACGCCGGCATCGTGCAGCTCGGCGGGAAGCGCGAAGCGCTGCGCAATGTCGGGATTGGTGCGGTGAAACGAGGTGTCGAAGCAGGCGACCTGCACCACCTCGGGCTGCCGCTCGAGCAGCAGGCGGATCGGCGCCAGGTTGTGCGGCTGGTGCAGCGGCGCGAGCGGGACGAACTTCTCGAGCGCGGCGAGCACGCCGGGATCCAGCTTCACCGGCTGCGTGTACTCGGCCCCGCCGTGCACCACGCGGTGGCCGATGCCCGCGAGACGGAAATCGGCGAGCTGGGCGCGCAGGAATTCGCCCAGATGCGCGACCGCGCCATCGTGCCCCAGGCGATGTCCCTCGCCCCAGGATTTCTCCGCCAGCCGTGTCCCGCCGGCATCGCGCGCCACGAAGCGCGGCGCGGTAAACAGGCCCTCGATCTGGCCGCGGCAGTGCAGCGCAAGCTCGCCGTCCGACTCGGCGAAGACCGAGAACTTGATGCTCGACGAGCCCGCGTTGACGACGAGAATCGCGTCGCGCATGCGCTGCCCCGGCGTGGTCCGCTCAGGCGGCCGCGAGCCGGGGGCCGGATCGCTCCGCGAGCACCTCGCGTATGCGCGCCAGCATCGCCTCCTGCTCGGGCGTGTGCCCGAGCGCTTCGACGCGCGGATCGGCGAGCAGCCGCTCGAGCAGCGTCAGCAGGCGGCTGCGATCGGCCGGGTCCGCAAGCAGAACCGGCAGCGTCGCGAGCGCCTGCTCGGGCTCGTAGCGCACGATGATTTCCTGCTCGCCGCGGATCCGCCGCGCGGTCTCCCAGGGAATGTCGGGCAGCAGGTCCTTGTACGCCTCGACCAGCTCGTGCTTGAGCTGCACCCGGGCGAGCGGCAGCGGCTCGCCGCGTCGGGCGAGCAGCGCGCCGACGCGCGCCAGCGCCTCGGCATAGCCGCCTTGCTCGATCGAGGCCAGCGCCTCGGCGACGAAAGGCAGCGTGCGCGGATCACCGGCTGCGGCCGGCGCGGTGGCCGTTCCCGCCTCGCGATCGGCGAGGTACAGCGAGAACAGATTGCCGTAGACGAGGAAGAATGCCGCCTCGCTTATTGCGTCGCGCATGTCGCGGTAGTAGTCGAGCGACGCGCTGAGTAGTTCCGAGCCCAGGTGCTCGGTCCTGCGCCAGGACTGCTCGGGCGAAGCGACCTGGCGCTGCGCGCGCACCGTCTCGGCGAGGGGCGCAAGCCACCACAGCCAGGGATTCGCGTCCGACAGCGACCAGCGCTGCGCGCGCAGCGGGTGCAGCTCGCGGCCCAGCTTGGCGCTGTACTCGCTCGCGCCCGCCTGCAACAGCGGCTGCCCGAACAGCTCGTAGGCGCGCTGGTTGAACTCGGAGGTGACCGCGACGGCCTCGAAGGCTTTCTCGTCCGCGCGTTGGACGCGGTTGAGCCGCTTGACGATGTCCTCCAGCCGGTGCTCGATGAATTCGACGTCGTAGACCGGCTTGCCGTCCGCGCCTTTCGCTTCCAGGATGTGCATGCCATACAGGCCCGGCGGCAGCGCCTCGATCGACTTCATCACCGAGACGATCTGCGCGTGCTCCTTCTTGGCGACCTTGCCCGAGACGAAGATGCCGAGGTGGCCGATGTTCTCGTGCAGCAGGCCGACGATCACCTGGCCGCGCGCCTTGATCTCGTCGGTCGAGCCGTAGACGTCGGCGACCCAGTTGAACGCCTGCTGCGGCGGGGTGATGTTGTCGCCGAGCGAGGCGAACAGCACGATCGGCGCCTTGATCGAGCGCAGGTCGAAGCTGCTGCGCGGGCCCGAGGACACGCTGCCCGACCAGAGCTTGTTGCCGACGAAGAGGTTCTGCGTGATCCATTCGATCTCTTCGCGGTTCATGAGATAGAAGCCACCCCACCAGCGCTCGAACTCGAGAAAGCGCGGTGCCTCGCTGTCGACGTTGGCGAACAGGTGGTAGTACTTGTCCCAGAAGGTGTTGGCCGGGTTGAGGTTCTCAAAGTTCTGCACCAGGTGGGCGCCGTCGAACACGCCGTTGCCGAGATCGGCGGCGAACGACGACAGCCAGGTGCCGCCGAGCAGCCCGCCCGCGTAGCGCATCGGGTTGTCGCCTGCGCCTTCGCTGAACGCGCCGCCCCAGTAGGACATCGGCGCGCCGTTGATCACGATCGGGCCGGTTTCCTCGGGGTTCGCCGCGGCGAGCATCATCGCTGCCCAGCCGCCCTGGCAGTTGCCGACGATCACCGGTTTCGGGCTCTCCGGATGCCGGCTACGCACTTCGTGCACGAAGCGGGCCTCGGCCGCGCAGACGTCGAGCAGGGTCTGACCCGGCTCGGGGTCGCGATGGAAGACGACGAAGTAGACCGGGTGCCCTTCGCGCAGCGCGACGCCGACCTGCGAGTCGTCCTTGAAGCCGCCGATGCCGGGACCGTGCCCCGCGCGCGGGTCGATGATGATGTACGGGCGGCGCTTGTCGTCGACCGTGACCCCGTCCGGCGGCACGATGCGCAGCAGCGCGTAGTTGACCGGGCGCTCGAGGTGGCGCCCGTCGAGCACCGTCTGGTACTCGAAATGCAGGAGCGGCGGCAGCCCGGCGCGCTCATGCTCGAGGTAGTTGTTGCCGCGCTCGCGCAGCGTGTCCCAGAACAGCACCGAGCGCTGCGCCAGATCGGTTGCGTAGGCCTGCCAGTCGCGCCACAGATCCCAGGGCATCGGCGGATTCGCCTGCAGCGCGGCCATCTGCTTCTCGCTCGCGCGCTTGACGCGATCGTTGAAGCGATCCTGCGCGAGCTTGACGCGGCGCGTCAGAAGCTGATTGATCTTGGCCGCGATTTCCTGGCTGCGAACGACCTTCTGGGTTTGATCTTTCATCGCTGAATTCCGTTTTCTGACGAGCGGTTTGAGAGGGACGCGACGCTGCGCCAGATCGCCTGGGGCAGGCAAGCCGACGTCGAATGCTGCAGTGCATCAAAGACTAGCACAGGCCCGTGACGGAAACTTGACGACGCGCAACCCGGCGTTGCCTCGCCGTGTCAGGGTTCAAGCGTGCGCGAACCTTGGGCGTACGGCCGGGTCAATAGTCGATCGCTTCGCTAGGGCATCGCCAAATTCAAACTAAGTGTCTGAGTATTAAGAATTTATATGACTATCAGGACAATCAGCTTTGCAATTCAGGTGTCCATAAGGAGAATGCTTAAGGCTCACTTATGACGTCTCCGAAAACCGAGATCAAGACCACCACCTGCTACATGTGCGCCTGCCGCTGCGGCATCCGCGTGCATCTGCGCGACGGCAAGCTGCGCTACATCGACGGCAACCCCGAGCATCCGATCAACCGTGGCGTGATCTGCGCCAAGGGGTCCTCGGGGATCATGAAGCAGTATTCGCCGGCGCGGCTCACGCGGCCGCTCAAGCGGCGCGAGGGGGCCGAGCGCGGCGCGGGCGAGTTCGTCGAGATCGCCTGGGACGAGGCCTTCGACATCCTGACGCAGCGCCTGGCGAAGATCCGCGCGACCGATCCGAAGAAATTCGCGCTGTTCACCGGGCGCGACCAGATGCAGGCCCTGACCGGCCTGTTCGCGCGGCAGTTCGGTACGCCCAATTACGCCGCGCACGGCGGTTTCTGCTCGGTGAACATGGCCGCAGGGATGATCTATTCGATCGGCGGCTCGTTCTGGGAGTTCGGCGGGCCCGACCTCGAGCGGGCGAAGCTGTTCGTGATGATCGGCACCGCCGAGGATCACCATTCCAACCCGCTGAAGATCGAGATCTCGAAGTTCAAGCGCCGCGGCGGGCGCTTCGTCTCGGTCAACCCGGTGCGCACGGGCTATTCGGCGATCGCCGACGAGTGGGTGCCGATCCGCCCGGGCACCGACGGCGCGCTGCTGCTGGCGATCGTGCACGAGATCATCGCGCTCGGACTGTATGACCGCGATTTCCTGGTGCGCTACACCAATGCCGGCCAGCTGGTGAATCTCGACGAGGCCGCGGACGACTACGGTCTGCTCGTGCGCGGTACCGCGGCGCCCGAGGAGAACCCCGAGTACGCGCACAACCAGCTCTGGTGGGACCGGCACTCGGCTGCGCCGGTGCGCACGCATAGCGAGGGCGCCGACCCGCACCTGCTCGGGAGCTTTCGCCTGCCCGACGGGCGCAGCGTCAAGCCCGCCTTCCAGCTGCTCGAGGAGCGCGTCAAGGATTACACCGCCGAATGGGCCGAGGGGGTCACCGGCGTGCCCGCGGCGACCATCCGGCGCCTTGCGCAGGAGATGGGCATCGTCGCGCGCGACCAGAAGATCGAGCTGCCGATCGCGTGGACCGATTGCTGGGGCAAGGAGCACGAGACCGTGACCGGCAATCCGGTGGCGTTTCACGCCATGCGCGGCCTCGCGGCGCATTCCAACGGCTTTCAGACGATTCGCGCGCTCGCCATCCTGATGACCCTGCTCGGCACCATCGACCGGCCGGGCGGCTTTCGCCACAAGGCGCCGTTTCCGCGCGCGATCCCGCCCGCGGCGAAGCCACCGCGCGGACCGGAGGCGGTCAAGCCGGACACGCCGCTCGGCGGCCTCGCGCTCGGCTGGCCGGCCTCGCCCGAGGACCTGTTCGTCGACGCGGCGGGCGAGCCGGTGCGCATCGACAAGGGATTTTCCTGGGAGTATCCGCTGTCGGTGCACGGCCTGATGCACAGCGTGATCACCAACGCGGTGAACGAGGACCCCTACCGCATCGACACGCTGATGATCTTCATGGCGAACATGGCGTGGAACTCGACCATGAACACGCTCGAGGTGCGCCGCATGCTGAATGCGCGCGCGGATGACGGCGAGTACAAGATCCCGTTCCTCGTCGTCTGCGACAGCTTCCAGTCCGAGATGACCGCGTTCGCCGATCTGGTGCTCCCCGATACGACCTATCTCGAGCGCCACGACGTGATGTCGATGCTCGATCGGCCGATCTCGGAATTCGACGGCCCGGTCGACTCGGTGCGCGTGCCGGTGATCGCGCCGCCCGCGGGCTGCAAGCCTTTTCAGGACGTGCTGATCGAGCTCGCGAGCCGGCTCAAGCTGCCCGCGTTCACCGACGCCGAAGGCGGTCGGCGCTATCGCGATTACCCCGAGTTCATCCTGCGCTACGAGACCGAGCCCGGCTCGGGCATCGGCTTTCTCGCCGGCTGGCGCGGCAAGGGCGGCGAGAAGTTCATGCATGGCGAGCCCAATCCGCGCCAATGGGAGATGTACGCGCAGAACAACTGCGTGTTCCATCACCGCCTGCCGCCGTCCTACCAGTACATGCGCAACTGGAACAAGGGCTACATGGAATGGGCGCAGCGCGCGCGCATCCGGCGCTTCGGCGACCCGATCATCCTGCAGATCTACTCCGAGGTGCTGCAGAAGTTCCGCCTCGCGGCCGACGGCAAATGGGGCAGGCGCCGTCCGCCCGAGCGCCTGCGCAGCCGCATCAGGACCTACTTCGACCCGCTGCCGTTCTACTACGAGCCGCTCGAGAGGCAGGCGACCGACGGCACGCGCTATCCGCTCGCCGCGGTGACCCAGCGGCCGATGGCGATGTATCACGCCTGGGATTCGCAGAACGCCTGGCTGCGCCAGATTCACGCCCACAACCATCTGTACGTCAGTCCGCGCACCGCCGCCGCGCAGGGCATCGGCGACGGCGACTGGATCTGGGTCGAGTCGCCCTGGGGCCGGGTGCGCTGCATCGCCAAATATTCCGAAGCCGTCGAGCCCGGGACCGTTTGGACCTGGAACGCGATCGGCAAGCAGCCGGGCGCCTGGCAGCTCGGCGCCGGCGCGAACGAGGGGCGCAAGGGCTTCCTGCTCAATCACCTGATCAGCGACACGCTGCGCTCGCCCGAGGGCGGCGAGATCTCGAATTCGGATCCGATCACCGGGCAGGCCGGCTGGTACGACGTGCGGGTGCGGATTTATAAGGCGGCTACGGATGAGCCTCACGAGACCTGGCCGCGGTTCGAGGCGCTGGTGCGGTATCCGGGGATGGCGGAGGTGGTGCCGGAGACCATTGCGTATGACGCGAGTGGGGGGAAGCGATGACGGTGTTGCTGCGCCCGCGGACCTCAGGCACTTCGCCCCGGGTCGAAGACGTCCAGGGTTTTCATCGATCTCGTGATTTTGTTCATTCTGGCCGGTTGACCGTCGTGTCTGGCACGCCAAGGCGCGGCCAGAGTGAACAAAATCGCGAGACACCGTGCGGTTGCAAAGGGACAAATCTTCGCCATCGCACGGACGCTTGCATGGTTGATCGGCCGCGCTTGCCGAAGCGCCGCGCGGCGTCCAGCTCAGTGTTGTCTCCCGCCTTTGTTGCTTTTGGCCGTGCACCGCTGCGCGCAGCGCGTCGCCGGACCGGCCAAAAGCAACCAAGGCGGGAGATTGTTGTCCGCGGGTTTGAAGCGGTACTGCGTGGTTGTGCGGGCGCTCGCGTGTCATGACCCAGCTCGCCCTGGTCATCGACCTAAACGTCTGCGTCGGCTGCCATGCCTGCGTGACCAGCTGCAAGGAGTGGAACACTTCGGGTCCCGCGGGCCCGATGGGCGACGAGCGGCCCTACGGCGAAGATCCGAGCGGCACGTTCTTCAACCGGGTGCAGACCTTCGAGGTCGGCACGTACCCGGACACGCAGACGGTGCACTTTCCGAAGTCCTGCCTGCATTGCGAGGACCCGCCCTGCGTGCCGGTGTGCCCCACCGGCGCGAGCTACAAGCGTGCCGAGGACGGCATCGTGCTGGTCGACTACGACAAGTGCATCGGCTGCAAGTACTGCGCCTGGGCCTGTCCCTACGGGGTGCGCGAGCTGGATGCGCAGCAGAAGGTGATGACGAAATGCACGCTGTGCGTCGACCGCATCACGGACGCGACGCTGCCGGCGGCCGAGCGCAAGCCGGCCTGCGTGATGGCCTGCCCGACGAACGCGCGGCTGTTCGGCGACGTGCACGATCCGGACGCCGAGGTCTCGCGCGCGATCCGCGAGCAGGGTGGCTATACGTTGATGCCGGAGTGGGGCACGCATCCGGCGAACCATTACCTGCCGCGCCGGCGCAGCGAGATCACACTGCATCCGGACGAGCTGCAGCGCGTCGACAACCCGCTCAAGGTCGACGGCAAGCTGCCCCGCCCGGCACCGGGCGCGCCGGCGCTCGACGACGTGACGTCCTGGTGAGGCCATGAACCCGGCGCTCTCGGTGATCCTGCTCACGACGCTGATCGGCGCGGGACAGGGACTGTTCGTCGCGCTGGTCGCCGCCGATCTCGGTGCGCGCTTCGCGGCCTGGGCGGCGCTGCCCGAAGCTTTCGTGGCGCGCGCCGCAGGGCTCGCGCTGGCGCTGCTCGTTGCGGGCCTCGCGGCGTCATTCTTCCACCTCGGTCGGCCGCTGCGCGCCTGGCGCAGCGCGGCGCAATGGCGGACTTCGTGGCTCTCGCGCGAGGTGATCGCGCTGCCGCTCGCGATGGCGCTGGTCGCGCTCTACGGCGCCGCGCAGCTACCCCTGGGCAGCGCGCTGCGCCCGCATGCCGACTGGATCGGGGTGCTCGGCGTGCTGGCCTGCCTGGCGCTGTATGTGTGTACCGGCATGATCTACGCCTGCCTGCGGTTTCTGCAGGAGTGGGCAACGCCGCTGACGGTGGTCAATTTCACGCTGCTCGGCGCAGCGTCGGGCTTCTCGATCGCTGCGGCGCTCGCGCGGCTGGACGGGCTCGAGTCCGCCACCGGGTTCGCGCTCAGCGCGGCGGCGCTGACCGCGTTCGGCCTGCTCGGGCGCACGGCCTCGCTGCTGCGCAACGCGCGTCTGCGGCGCAGCTCGACGCTCGCGACGGCGATCGGCATCAAGCATCCGCGCATCGTGCAGAGCGCCGCGGGCTTCCTCGGCGGCTCGTTCAACACGCGCGAGTTCTTTCACGGCCGGAAGGATGCGTTCGTGCGTCAGGTGAAATGGCTGTTCCTCGGCGGCGCGTTTGCGCTGCCGCTGCTGCTCTTGGGCGCGGCGCTCGGGCAGGGCGCGGCCGCCTGGTTCGTCGCGGCGCCGCTGGTGCAGTGGAGCGGCCTGCTGCTGGAACGCTGGTATTTCTTCGCCGAGGCCAAGCATCCGCAGAACCTTTACTACAGTGCGATCGCGTGACCCGGAAAAGCGGCGGCGAAGCTTTGATGCGTCGCAGCAAAGAAAACTTCGAACGGCGTCGTGGGGCCACGGGGGAACGTTTGATATATTAGGGAAGCCTAATAGCTAGACTTGAACGGGCCCCGACCTGGTCGGCGGTCGACCCCTCTCATACGGAGACTTACATGCAGTTCGACAAGGAACTCGATGCGCGCGGCCTCAACTGTCCGCTGCCCATCCTGCGCGCGAAAAAGTCGCTCAACGACATGCAGTCCGGCCAGGTGCTGAAGATCCTCGCGACCGATCCCGGATCGGTGAAGGACTTTCAGGCGTTCGCCAAGCAGACCGGCAACGAGTTGCTGTCGCAGGCCGAGGCAGACAAAGAGTTCACCTTCTTCCTCAAGCGCAAATAGCCTACGTCGCGCCGTGCTCTGGCGCGGACCGGCGTCAGGGCCGCTCGCCACGCAGCTGCGCGCGCGCCTTGCCCGAATCGAGCGCCTGGCGCGCGCGCTGCGCGGCGTCTTTCAGGGATTCGGCCCGACCGAGGTGCCACAGGCAAAGCGCGGCGCCATAGACCAGCGCGTCGCGCGTCGCGCCGGCGCGGCCTTCGAGCGCTGCGAGTCCCGCGGCCGCCGCCGCCTTTGCCAGCGGCTCGCGATCGCGCGCCACGCCGGCCTGTGCCGCCTCGTTCTCCTCGAGCGCGATGCCTTCGGGAATCTGCGGCGCACGCAGCGGCTGATCGATGCCGAGCTCGGTCGGCTTGAATTCCTCTGACCACTCATCGCCTCGATCCCGGTAGCGGAACACCTTGCCGGTCTGGGAGAGCGATGGAATCACGCCGCCTTCCACGCCGCGCACGATGAGCGCCGAGTCGAAGCCGGCATGGCGCGCGAGCAGGGCGTAGATGCGCGGGTAGGGTTTGTGCACGTAGCCGGTGACGAGGTGCGTCTTGAGGCGCCCGCGCAGCGGCCCGGCGAGGACTTCGGCGGTGGTGATCGCGGGCCGCTTGACGATCAGCCGGCGCAAGTCGGCGAGCGCATACAGCTTGGGACAGAACGCCGCCTGATCGAGGTAGGCCCAGCCGATCGCCGGATCGCCGATGCGCGCCGCGGCCTGCGCAGGCGACAGGTCCACCGGCAGGCCGGCGGCGGCGAGCACCTGCCGGTGGGTAACGCCGTACTTGGGCCCCATGCGCTGCACGCCGTGCGAGACGACCGCCACGCCGCAGGCGGCAAGCACCGCAGGCAGGAACGGCGTCGCGGGCAGCGTGCGGTTGCAGCCGTCGTAGGGATCGCCGATATCGACCACCTCGTCGACCGGCGCCGTGACGCGCAGCGTCGCTTCGCGGATCGCATCGAGCAGGCCGCGGTTCTCGTCGTCGGTCTCGCGCTTCATGCGCAGCGCGATCAGGAACACGCCCGCCTGCACCGGGTCCACTTGGCCGTCGAGCACGCAGCGCATGCCGGCGCGGGCCTCTTCCCGCGAGAGATCCTTGCTCAGCTCCGGGCCGGTGGCGATGCGCTTGAGGATCGAATGCATCAGCACCGCGGGGTCGCTCGGAATCTCGTTTGCCTGCGCGCTCATCGCGCATCCCCGTCGGGCAGGGCGACGAGGATGCGCTCGCCTTCGATGCGCACCGGGTAGCAGCGCAGGTCGACCTCCGCCGGTTCCTCCAGCGCCTGGCCGGTGCAGACGTTGAAGCGGCTGCCATGCAGCGGACAGCGGACCCATTCGCCCTCGAGCACGCCGCTCGAGAGCGACGCATCCTCGTGCGTGCAGCTGTCGTCCACCGCGCAAAATCGCCCGGCGACGTTGGCGATCAGGATGCGCCGTCCGCCGGAATCGAAGCGCTGCATCTTCCCCGGCTGCAACGCGCTTGCCTTGCCAGCATCGATCAGTTTGTCGGCCATCGATCGTCAGTCCTCGCTCGGATGCTGCGCAACGCTCAGGCGGCGGGCTCGAACCACTTCAGCCGCTCGCGCAATCGCACCACCTCGCCAATGATGATCAGCGTCGGTGCCTTGACCTCGTTTCGGTGCACGATGCCGGGCAAGGTCGCCAGGGAACCCGTCAGCACGCGCTGCTGCGGCGTCGTGCCCTGCTGTACGAGCGCGGCGGGCGTCGCCGCCGGCAGGCCGTGGGCCGCCAGCTCGCGGCACAGCATATCGATGCCGACCAGCCCCATGTAGAACACGATCGTCTGGCGCGGTTGCACGAGCGCCGGCCAGTTCAGGTTCAGGCTGCCGTCCTGCAGATGGCCGGTGACGAACACGACCGACTGCGCGTAATCGCGGTGCGTGAGTGGAATGCCGGCGTAGGATGCGCAGCCCGCCGCCGCGGTGATGCCGGGCACCACCTGGAAGGGGATGCCTTGCGCGGCGAGGGTATCGATCTCCTCGCCGCCGCGCCCGAAGATGAACGGATCGCCGCCCTTGAGGCGCACCACCCGCTTGCCTTGCTTTGCCAGACGCACCAGCAGCTGATTGATGTCTTCCTGCGGCAGCGTATGCGTGGCGCGCGCCTTGCCGGCGTAGATCCGCTCGGCGTCGCGCCGCACCAGGTCGAGGATCGGCGGCGCGACGAGGCGGTCGTACACGACGACATCTGCGCGCTGCATGAGGCGCAGCGCGCGAAAGGTGAGCAGGTCCGGGTCGCCCGGGCCGGCGCCGACCAGCGCCACCTCGCCGCCGCTCATCGCGAGGCGCGGGTTCTCCAGCGACTCGCTGAGCGCCTGACGGGCCTCGACATCGCGGCCGCTGAATACCAGCTCGGCGATCGGGCCCTGCAGCGCGCGCTCCCAGAAGCGCCGCCGCGCCGCAGGCGCGAGGCGCGCCTTGATCCGGTCGCGGAACTCCGCGGCCAGGGCCGCGAGGCGGCCGTAACCGGCCGGGATGAGCGTCTCGAGCCGCGCGCGCAGCAGGCGCGCGAGAATCGGGGAGGCGCCGCCGCTCGAGACCGCGACGATGAGCGGCGCGCGATCGATGATCGAAGGCATGATGAACGAGCACAGCGCCGGCTGGTCGACCACGTTCACCGGGATGCGTCGCGCCTTCGCCGCCGCGGCGACCGCGCGATTCAGCTCGTCATCGTCGGTGGCCGCGATCACCAGCGCGTGGTCGTTCACGGCGTCTTCGCTGAAGCCTGCCGCGCGGTGCACCATGCGCGAGGCGTCGAGATCGGCGTCGAACGCCGCGCTCAATGCCGGCGCGTGGACCGTCACGCGCGCGCCCGCGCGCAGCAACTGCGCGGTCTTGCGCGCCGCCGCTGCGCCGCCGCCGACGACGAGGCAGGGCTGTTCGCGAATATCGAGAAAGATCGGCAGATAGTCCATGGCGGCCATGGCGGTTTGGACCCGAAGCAGATCCCGGGTTCTCCGCTATCATAGATTCAAATCGAAAGCGGCATGCCCCAGCACCTCACATTGTCGAGGGCTGCGCGCCTGATCGGCGTCCGGCGCGGCGCCCTGCAGAGCAAGATCCGCAGCGGAGAGCTTGCCACGTTCGAGGGCATGGTGTCGGTGGCGGATCTGCAGCGCGTCTTCCCGCAGGCGAGCCTGCAGGACAGCACCGAGCTCGAGCGCATGGAGAGAATCAAGGACGCCGCCTTCGCGCGGCGCCTGCGCGAGCAGCTGCTGCCCAACGCCGATGTGCTGGCGGCGCGCCTCACCGCGATGAGCACGGAGCGCGCGCAGGTCGAGGCGCGGCTGGAGCATTATCGCGAGATCGTCGACGCGCTGCGGCGTAAGCTGCGCGAGATCGGCGAGTCGGGGTCGCCGCGCGCTGCGGCGGCGGGGCTGCTCGACTGGCTCGAGCGGCACCTGGAGCCTGAGCCGCAAAGCGCATCCGGCGCAGACGGCGCGCAGGCGCGGCGCTTGCGGATGCAGCAGGATTTGTTGAGGATCATGACAGCACACGTTCAGATCAAGCCGAGCGGGCACGAGTTCTTCGTCGACGGCAACGACAGCCTGCTCGAGGCGGCGTTGCGCGCCGGGCTCGCGCTCGATTACGGCTGCAGCGCCGGCAGCTGCGGCAAGTGCAAGGCAAGAGTCCTGTCGGGCCAGGTGCAGAGGACGCGTCACGCCGACTACGTGCTTAGCGCAGCCGAGAAGAACGCCGGGATGATGCTGATGTGCTGCAACACCGCCGTGGTCGATCTGGTGATCGAGGCGCGCGAGGCGCACGGCGCGGCCGACATGCCGCTGCAGGACATCGAGGCGCGGGTCAAGTCGGTGAGCCCGATTTCGGACGACATGCGGCTGCTGCATCTGCAGACTCCGCGCAGCAACCGGCTGCGCTTCCTTGCCGGCCAGTCGGTATCGCTCGCGCTGGCGGGCGGCGAGCGTGCGTCCTGCCCGGTGGCGAGCTGCCCCTGCGACGATCGAAATCTTCAGTTTCATGTCCGCCGGCGCGCGGGAGACGCGTTCGCCGAGCGCGTGTTCGAAGGCCTGAGCCCGACGGACAGCGTGCGCGTCGAGGGTCCCCGCGGGACCTTCGTGCTCGACGAGGAATCGAGTCGGCCGCTCGTGTTCATTGCCGTGGATTCCGGCTTCGCGCCGATCAAGAGCCTGATCGAACATGCGATGGCGCTCGAGGCAGCCGAGTCGCTCAGCCTGTACTGGATTGCCACCGCGCGCGGCGGCCATTACCTCGACAATCTTTGCCGCTCCTGGGGCGACGCACTGGACGACTTTCGCTACGTCCCGCTGACGCTCGAGGGCGCCGCGTCGCGCGAGGCCGTCGAACGGCTGCTGCAACCGATGCTGACGAATCATCCCGGGCTGCAGGACTGCGATGTCTACGTCGCCGGGCCGCCGGCGACGGCGCAGCTGGCGGAGTTTCTGCTGCTCGAGCACGGCGTGCCGCAGGCACAGTTGTCGGTCCACGGGCTGGCCTCCTGAGCCCGGGAGGCGCGCGCAGCGCGCGGGCCTGCGTCAGGCGCCACGCGGGGGCGCAACGTTCTTTCGGTGTCTGCCCAAGCCGTGCTCGACCGCCGCGACCGCGGCCTCGACGCGCGAGCGCATGCCGAGCTTGCGCAGGATCGCCTTGACGTGCAGCTTCACCGTTCCATCGGTGATGTCGAGGGCCCGCGCGATCATCTTGTTGCTGTAGCCGTCGGCGACATGCTCGAGGATCTCCCGCTCGCGCGGCGTGAGCTCGGCGAAGGGCGCCGGCGCGCGCGGCGCGTCTGCCTGCGGCCTCTCGCTCCCCACGAGGCGTGCCAGGGTTCCCACCAGCTCGCGGGCGACCACCTTGTCGCCGACCACCACGGCTTCGAGCGCGGGCACCAGTTCTTCCGGCTCGATGTCCTTCAACAGATAGCCCTGCGCGCCGGCGCGCAGGGCGGCGCCCAGGTCGCTGTCTTCGCGGCTCATGGTGAGCATCACCACGGGCGTCGTGTCGCCGCCCGCGCGAAGCTGTTTCAAGGTGTCGATGCCGGTCATCCCCGGCATCTTGACGTCGAGCAGGATGACGTCGCAGGAAAGCGCCTGCGCGCGGCGCAGGCCTTCCTCGCCCGAGCTGACCGAAGCCACCACCTGGACGCCGCGGCTCTGCAGCAGTTCCTCGATGCCCTTGCGAACCAGCGCGTGGTCGTCGATCAACAGGACCCGCATGTCAGCGTCGCGCCACGGCGGGCGCTGCCGAGACGGGCGGCGCATTGAAGATCAGCACGATGCGGGTTCCTTCGCCGGGCTCGCTCTCGATCACGAGCTGTCCCGGCAACTTTGCCGCGCGCTCGTGCATGATGGCCAGTCCGGCATGCTCGCCCGGGATCGGCGCCTCCGGGCCGGCCATGCCCAGGCCGTCGTCCTCGATCAGTACCGTGTACAGGTCGTCCTCGTTGTTGAGCAGGATGCGCACGTTATGCGCATGGCTGTGCTTGCGGATGTTGGCGAGCGCTTCCTGGATGATGTAGAAGACCTGGATCTCCTGGGCCGGCGTGAGCGCGAGCGTGCGGCAGTCGTTCTGAAAGTAAACCGCGATGCCGGTATCGCGACCGAAGCGTTCGACCAGGCCAGCGACCGACTGCATCAGGCCGGCGTCGCCGAGCTTCAATCGATAGTCGGTCAGCAGGCTGCGCAGGTCCGCGTTTGCCTGGGTCAATGCCCGGCGCAGGCCGTTCGCTTCGTACTGGGCCGCGCCAAAATCCTTGCGCGCCAGCGATTCGCTCAGGATCTTGAGCTGCAGCCGCATGCCGATCAGCGACTGCGCCAGCGAGTCGTGCAGCTCGGTACCGATGAGGTTGCGCTCCTCGACGACGGCCAGGCGGCGTGCCTCGCCCTCGAGGCGCGCCTTTTCGATGGCAAGGCCGAGGTGGCGGCCCACGCTGATCAGCAGATCGTGCATGTCCTCGCCCATGGCGGCGAGCGGCCGGTCGAGGAACAGGTTGTAGACCCCGAGGATGCGGTCCTGATACTGCACCGGGATGACCACGAGCTCCACGCAGTCGCGCTCGAGCAGCGGCCGGCCGATGAGTGCCGCGCAGGCCGCGGTGCCGCTTTGGATGCGCAGCCCGCCTTCGCTCGCCGCCCAGCCGCAGGGGCAGCGCCCCGTTGGCATCAGGCGGTCGCGTTCGGCCACCTCGGGCGCGAGGCCGCGGCTCGCGATCAGCCGTGTGTGGCCGTCCACGGTGGCGAGCCGGACGCTTGCCGCGCGCGCGTCCACCAGCTCGATGAAGGTGTCGAGAAAACCGTCGAGCAGCTGCTCCAGGCTGCCGGGCTGGCTCAGGCCCGTCGCGACCTCGTAGAGGATGTCGAGCGACTGGGTCTTGCGCGCAAGGCGCACCGCCTGCGTCTGCACCTGCTTCGGGGACGTGGACTCCGGCATAGCGCGGGCCAGCCTAACCCTGCGCCGCCGCGGCGTCCAGCGGCGCGCCCTAGCGCGCCGCCGGTGGCGCCTTGTGCGACGGATCGTTCGGGTTGATGAAGATGAAGCGCTGCTCGCCGGGATTGAGCTCGACGTAGTCCAGCGTCGCGCCGGCCAGCAGCTCGATGCTGCCCGCCGCGACCAGGATGGTGACGCCGTTGGTCGTCACTTGCCTGTCACCTTCGGCGGCCTCGTCGAAGCCCATGCCGTACTCGATGACCCCCCCGTCCCCCAGGCGCGCGGCGAGACGCAGGCAGAGCTCGCCCGCGCCGGCCTGTGGCGCCGACTTGACGATCTGCGCCGCGGCCTCAGGCGTGACCGTGATCACGGCGTCAGCCGGTGCTCCAGGCGCGCGGCCGGCGCATGCCGGCGATCCTGCAGGCCTGCTTGACGTAGCCGTAGGGAAAGAGCACGAAAAGGGCGTTTCTGTCCGCCTTGTCCGGACCCTGAACCGCGGCGAGATGCTTCATGACGTGGCGCGCGTCCGGGATGATCTTGTGCTGCTCGTAGTACGCGCGCATGAAGCGGATCACCGCCCAGTGCGCGTCGCTGAGCGCGATGCGCTCCTCGCGCGCCAGCAGCTCGGCGAGCGGCTCGCTCCAGTCGCCCGGGTCGACCAGGTAGCCTTCATCGTCCATGCGCACGGACTGCCCTTCGAGTGTCGGCTGCGCGTGCTGTTTCGTCATCAGGCAGAGACCTCCTTGGAGTCGAGGCGCTGCACCGCACAGCGCCGCGCGAATTCGACGAAGCGCGCCGCCCAGTGGTTGTCGGCGACGTCGCGCAGGTGCGCATAGGAGGCGAGCAGGTTGCGGTGCACGATGCCATCGTGCCGACCGTCGATGCCATGTCCGCGCTCGACGGCGTAGGCGAAGCGCGTGCCGGGGGCGAGGTTCTCGACGCTCGAGTAGTGAAATTCGTGCGCCCGGATCGGCGCCGCCGCGCCCGCCGGGCGTGCCGGCCACGGCCCGGCGCCGGTTTCGCGCAGATGCACGTAGCCGCGACCCACCGGGCGCGCGTGCATGACGATGTCGACCGGGAGCGCGCCCGCCATCGTGGCGCGGCGTCCGTTCCAGGTGATGCTGCGTGCCAGATACATCAGGCCACCGCACTCGGCGTAGGCCGGCAGCCCGGCGTCGATCGCCGCGCGCAGCGCGCCGCGCAGCGCGGCGTTCGCGGCGAGCGCGTCCATCTGCGTCTCGGGGAAGCCGCCGCCGATGAACAGTGCGTCGATCGGCGGCAGCCGCGCATCGCGCAGGGTGTCGAACGGCACGAGTTCCGCGCCGGCCGCGCGCAGCGCTTCGAGGTCGCCCGGATAGTAAAAGCCGAACGCGGCGTCGCGCGCGATGCCGATGCGCAGCGGCGCGCTGCCGGTTCGGGCCGGCGCAGCATCGATCGGCGCGGGGGGCAGGGGGGTGTCGGCAAAGGGGGGCGCGGCGCGGGCGACCTCGAGCAGCCGCTCGAGATCCACCTGGGCGGCGATCCGCGCAGCGATTTCGTCGACGCGCATGCGCGCCGCGTCGGCCTCGTTGCTCGGCACGAGGCCGAGATGGCGCTCGACGATCGTCAGGCGCTCGTCGTATTGCACGGCGCCGAGCACCGGCACGCCGGTGTAGTGGTCGATCACCGCGCGCAGTTTCGCTTCGTGGCGCGCCCCGCCGAGCTGGTTCAGGACCACGCCGGCGATCCGGATGTTCCGGTCGAAGGCCTGGAAGCCGAGGATGAGCGGCGCGATGCCG
>Ga0210060_1000328_pt1 | contig 18744 bp, 14 predicted proteins | sample Joice_CattailNLB_FD_184871 | JGI IMG/M metagenome (GOLD analysis project Ga0210060, IMG submission 184871) | Wetland microbial communities from San Francisco Bay, California, USA, that impact long-term carbon sequestration - Joice_CattailNLB_D2... | ecosystem: Environmental > Aquatic > Marine >...
AGAAAGGCGTCATCCTGCGGGTAGATGCCCGACACTTCGTCGTAGGGAACGAACATGTGCTCGGCGGCGAGCCGCCAGTCCGCGACTTCGGAGCTCTCGAGGCCGGTCTTGTGCAGCAGCGCGTCGTAGCTCTCGGGATGCGACCTGCGCAAGCGCTCGACGACTTCGACCGCATAGCGCAGGTTCTCGCGCGCCATCAGGTTGGTATAGGTGTTGTTGTTGACCACCGTGGTGTACTCGTCCGGCCCGGTCACCCCGTTGATGCAGAAGCGGCCGCCGCGGCGCAGGGAGAAAAAGCCGATGTCGACCCAGAAGCGCGCCGTCTCGATCAGCATCTCGGCGCCGTACTGCTCGAGGAACATCTCGTCGCCGGTTGCATTCACGTACTTGCGCAGGGCGTACATGATGTCCGCGTTGATGTGGTACTGCGCGGTGCCCGCCGCGTAGTACGCCGAGGCCTCCTCGCCGTTGATCGTTCGCCAGGGGAAAAGCGCGCCGCGGTGATTCAGCTCGCGCGCGCGCTCGCGCGCCTTGTCGAGCATGCGGTAGCGGAACAGGAGCAGGTTGCGGGCCGTGCGCGGCGCGGTGTAGATGAGGAACGGCAGCACGTAGATCTCGGTGTCCCAGAAGTACTGCCCTTCGTAGGCGCTGCCGGTCAGCCCCTTGGCCGGCACGCCGGTGTTGTCGGCGCGCGCCGCGGCCTGCAGGATGTGGAACAGGTTGAAGCGGATCGCCTGCTGCACCTCGACCGTGGTGCGCCGCACCCGCCCGGTGCGCACGTTCTGCACCTGGACGTCGCTGCGCCGCCAGAAATCGTCCAGGTAGCGCTGCTGGCTTGCGGCCAGCGTATCGAAGCCGTTCGCGACGATGCGATCGAGCGTCCACGCCACGCGCCCGCAGACCTGCTCGGGTGATGCGGTGGCCGACGTGTGGTAGGCGATGAACTTGGTCAGCCGAATGGGCTTGCCCGGCTCGGCGTCGACCGCGAAGGCCACCTGGCCGAAGTCCGCCTGCAGATTCGCCTTCCAGCTATGGCGGCACTCGGTCTCGAGGCGATGATCGATGCCGCAGGCGAGCACCATCTGCGTGCGGTCGGTGCCGTGGCACAGCACGACGCGCATGTCACTGCCCTGCGTGGCGCGCGGCTGCAGCACCCGGCCGGCGAAGTTCTTGCCGCGGCGCGGATCGTTGCCGGCGCGCGGCTCGCTGCGCCGTTCGGCGAGCACCTCCGAGGACAGCACGACGGGGGCACGCGCGTTGAGCAGCGTCACCTCGTAGAGGATCGCCGCGGCATGGCGGTGCTCGAAGGAGATCAGGCGCCGCGAGCGGATCAGCACCTGCTTGCCGCCCGGGGTTTCCCACAGGATCTCGCGATCCAGCGTGCCGGCGCGCATGTTCAGCCGGCGATCGAAGCGCGGCATGGTCGCGCTCGCCAGCCAGAACGGCTCGTCGTCGACGAACAGCTTGATGATCTTGCCGTCGGTCACGCTGAGCATCGTCTGGCCGGTACGCGCGAAGCCGTAGGCCTCCTCGCCATAGACGATCGGCCAGGTCTCGTGAAAGCCGTTCACATAGGTGCCGTACTGCACCACCGGCCCGCCCTCTTCGGGCGAGCCGCGCATGCCGAGATAGCCGTTGCCGAGCGCGAGGATGGTCTCGGTCTGCGCCATGAATTCCGGATGGAAGCGGCGCTCGATCCAGTTCCACTCGTCTCCCACATAGTCATGCGGCGGGGGCTTGATGCGTTCGTGGGCGGGCATGATCGGCGCGCGCCTCTCTAGGACAGCAGCTCGCTGAGCTCGACGACGACGCGTTGCGCGCCATGCGACTCGAGCGCGGCGGCATTGCCCCTGCGCGCAACGCCGACCACGAGCCCGAATCCGCCGCGAACGCCCGCCTCGATTCCGGAGATCGCGTCCTCGACCACGACCGCGCGCGCCGGCGGCACGCCCAGCCTGCGCGCGGCCTCGAGGAACATGTCCGGCGCCGGCTTGCCGGCGAGCCCGCTCGCGGCGATCGTGTGCCCGTCCACCGCCGCATCGAACAGCGCTGCGAGCCCCGCCGCCTCGAGCACCCGCGCGCGGTTCTGGCTCGAGGTCACCACCGCGGTCTTGATGCCGGCCGCGCGCAGGCGCTCGAGCAGCGGCACGGTCCCCGGAAACAGGCGCACGCCCTCGGCGTCGATCACCTCGTTGACGCGCAGGTCCTTGCGGTGACCCAGGCCATGCACCGTCTCCGCCGAGGGCGGATCCTCCGGACTGCCCTCGGGCAGCGCGATGCCGCGCGCAGCGAGAAAGTCCCGCACGCCGTCGCCGCGCGGCTTGCCGTCGACGTGATGCGTGTAGTCGGACGCGATGTCGAACGGGATGAAGCGCTCGCCGGTGCGCGCCGCGCGTGCGCGCAGGTAGTCGTCGAACATCCGCTTCCAGGCGCTTGCATGCACGCCGGCGGTGTCGGTCAGCACGCCATCCATGTCGAACAGCACTGCGTCGAAGCGTTCACGCGGTATCGGATCAAGCCCGGACTCGACCATGCGCGGTTGATGTTACCCCAGGCGCCCGCTAAGCTAGGCCGTGGCCGACACGCCGATCATTCACCGCGCGCCGATCGATCGCCTGACCGCCTGGTACCAGCCGATCGTCGATCTCAATACCGGCGAGGTGCGCGGCTTCGAGGCGCTGATGCGCATCGTCGAGGTCGACGGTCAGGCGCAGTCGGCAGGCCCGCTGATCGGGACCATGGAGCACGATCTCGACGCGCTCGTTGCAGTCATCGAGCGCCTTCTCGCCTGCATCCGCGAAGACGTCGTGCCGGTGTTCGAGCGCCACGGCGATTTCTACGTCAGCGTCAACATTCCGCCTTCGATCATCGGCAGCGGCCGCCTGCGTCCGATCGCCGAGTCGTTCAATCTGGTGCACTGGGGCAAGCGCATCGTCGTCGAGCTGACCGAACGCCAGGCGCTGTCCGACGAGGGTCGTGAGGCGGTCCGCCTCGCACGCGAGGCGGGCATCGCGGTCGCGGTGGACGATTTTGGCACCGGACACAGCGGCCTTGCGCAGATCGTCGGCCTCGAGCTCGACATTCTCAAGATCGACCGAAGCCTGATCACGCCCGCGCTCACCAGCCGCTCCGCGGCGCGCCTGCTGCGCGGCATCGTCGGCCTCGCCGAGAGCCTGCGCATGCGCACCGTCGCCGAGGGCGTCGAATCGATCGAGGAAGCGTTCTACCTGCGGGCGGTGGGGGTCGACTACGGCCAGGGCTACTTCTGGAGCAAGGCCGTGCCCGCGGCGCAGATGTCCGCGCTGCTCGAGCGCGGATTCGCCGCCACGCTCGAGTGGCCCGGCGTGAACGCGGATTGAGCAGGCCGTCGCGGGCAGACGATTCCCCCGCTCGATGGACGCAGCGCGCGTCGTTCAGCGCGGGCACCAGCAATCCGGCCGCAGGCGGAACACGCCCTGCGCCGTATCGCCGAGGATGCAGCGGCGCTGCGCGTCGCTGAAGGCGGCGGCCTGCACCACCCGGGTCGGCGCCGGGTCGCCGATCGGAAACGGCATGTCGGAGCCGAGCATGATGCGCTCGGGCGCCGCCTTGTTCGCCAGGAATTCGAGCGCGTCGGCGTCGAACACGCAGGAATCGAAGTACATCGCTTCGAAGCCCTTGCGCGGGTCGGCGTACTTGCCCTGCGAGATCGCATGGTTGCGCGCCAGGCGGCCGAGCGCGAACGGCAGCGCCGCACCGCCGTGCGAGAGCACGAACTTCATGCCGGGAAAGCGCAGCAGGTGCCCGGAGTAGAGCAGCCGCGACACCGCGATGGTGGTGTCGGCCAGCCGCCCCACGGCGTTCACCAGGTCGTAGTCGGCGAGCCGCGGCTCGCCGCAGAGAAACATCGGGTGCATGAAGATCGCGGCGCCCAGGCGTGAGGCTGCCGCCCAGAACGGGTCGAGCGAGGGATCGTCCAGGTTGCCGCTCAAACCCTTGGGCAGGGTGCCGATCATCGCCCCGCCGAAGCCGCGCGCGAGCGCTTCGCCGAGCACCTCGGCGGCCAGTCTACCGTCCTGCAGGGGCACCGTGGCGAGCGGCGTGAAGCGCGTCTCGTCGCGCAGCGCGTCGTGCAGGCAGTCGTTGTAGTAACGGCTCCAGGCGAGCCCTTCGGTCGGCGCAAGCTCGTAGCCGAAGCTGTCGAGCCAGCCGCCGACCAGCTGGTGGTCGATGCCGTTGGCATCCATCCACGCGCGCCGCTCGGCGAGATCCGAGAGCTTGGGCGAGATCGGCCGCGTCGCTTCGCTGCCGGGAAACTGCAGGCGCAGGCTGTTGCCCTCGCGCAGCAGCCGCACGCCGGGAAAGCGCGCAGCGTGCGCATCGAAGCGCTCGTAGAGGAGCGACGGAATGTAATGCGCATGGATGTCGATCACCAGGTCTTTCATCGCGTTCAGGATTTCTTCTCGGCGGCGGCGATCCGTTCCCAGATCGCCGGATGCGACATCGGCAGCCGCTCGAGCGCGACGCCCAGCGGATCGAGCGCGTCGTTGACCGCGTTGGCGATCGCTGCCGGCGCGCCGAGGTAGCCGGCTTCGCCCGAGCCCTTCTGGCCGAAGGTGGTGAGCGGCGAGGGCGTGCAGTGATCGACGATCTTCAGCGCCGGCACCTCCTGCGCGCCCGGGATGAGGTAGTCCATGAAGCTGCCGGCGAGCAGCTGGCCCTCGGCGCTGTAGGCGAACTTCTCGTACAGCGCCGCGCCGATGCCGTGCGCGATGCCGCCGTAGGTCATGCCGTGCACGATATCCGGGTTGATCATCACGCCGCAGTCGTGGCCGCAGACATAGCGGCGGATCGCCGGCTTGCCGGTGTCGCGGTCGATCTCCACGTACACCAGGTGCGCCTCGAAGGCGTAGCAGGGATAGATCTGGATACGGCCCTCGGGCGTCGGCAGGCCGCCGCCGGTGGGCACCTCCCAGACGAACTTCGCCTGCAGGCCGGGCTCCAGCCCGGGCGGCATCTTGTGGATATTGCGGTGCGCGATCGTGACCAGCTGCGCCCAGCTGAGCTTTTTCTCCGGCGCGCCCTTGAGCCGCACGTCGCCGTCGGCGTATTCCAGGTCCTCGGCCGCACACTCGAAGTTGTGCGCGGCGATGGCGAGCAGCGCCGCCTTGATTTTCCGCGCGGCGCCGGCGGCCGCGCCGCCCAGCATGATCGCCATGCGGCTGCCGACCGGACTGTTCGAGGGCAGCGCGGTGAGCGAGTCGGCGTGCACCACCCGGATCGTCGCCGGGTCGCGCTCGAGCACCTCGCCCACGACCGTCGCGACCAGCGTCTCGTGCCCCTGCCCCGAGCTCGAGGTGTTCATCACGCCGGTGATCGCGCCCGACAGGTCGACGCGCACCAGGCAGGAATCCATCCAGGTGGTGGTTTCGTTCTTGGTATTGAACAGCACTTCGAACGCGGAATTGCCGCCGCTCGGCTCGAGGCAGGTGGCGATGCCGATGCCGGCAAGCCGGCCGGCGTCGCGCGCCGCGTCGCGCGCGCGCAGCAGCGCCGGGTAGTCGATCGCCGCCAGCGCCTTGTCGAGCACCGCGTGGTAGTCGCCCGAGTCGTAGGTCGAGCCGCTCGGAATGGTGTACGGAAACTCGTCCGCCCGGATCAGGTTCCTGCGCCGCAGTTCGATGCGATCCATGCCGAGATGGCGCGCGACGCGGTCGATCGCGCGCTCGATGGCGAAATTGGTCGGCGACTGGCCGAAGCCGCGCACGGCCTCCTGCGGCGTCTTGTGGGTCATCACCGAGGTCGGCTGGTATTCGACCGCGGGGATGCGATAGGGCCCGCAGATCGCGGTCACCGGCTTGCCGAGCTGCAGCGGCGAGCGCCCGGCATAGGCGCCGACGTCGTCGACCGCACGGATCTTCAGCGCCCGGATCGTGCCGTCGGTATCGAAGGCAACCTGCATGTCGAAGAAGCGGTCCGGCCCGTGCATGTCGCCGCCGCGCATGTTCTCCAGGCGGTCCTCGATCAGACGCACCGGCATCGCGAGGCGCTTGGCGAGATAGCCGACCAGCGCGGTGTGCTTGATGCCGCGCTTGACGCCGTAGCTGCCGCCGACGTCGACGTCGAAGTGCACGCGCACCGCGTTGCCCGGTAGGCGCAGCGCCCGCGCGGTCTGATCCGGATACTTGGGCATCTGGATCGACGCCCAGACATCGAGCAGCTGCGTACCCGCGTCCCAGTGCGCCGCGACGCCGAAGGTTTCGATCGGCACGGTTGCGTTCCTCGCCCAGACCGCGCGGAAAGCGACCTGGTGCTCGGCCGCGGCGAACGCCGCCTCGACCTCCCCCCAGACGAACCTGCGGTGGTAGAGCACGTTCGAGCCATGCGCCGGATGCACCAGCGGCGCGTCCGCTGCGAGCGCTGCCTCCGGATCGACGACGTAGGGCAGCGGCGCGTATTCGACCTCGACAAGCTCCGCGGCATCTTCGGCGAGCGCGCGACTGTCGGCGACCACCGCCGCGACCCATTCGCCGGCGTAGCGCACCACGCCCAGGGCGAGCGCCCAGCGCTTGACCTCGGGGGCGTCGACGCCGATCAGCAGCGGATCGGTGTTGGCGCAGAACTCCTCGCCGGTCAGCACGTAGTGCACGCCCGGTTGCGCGCGCGCCGCGGCCGTGTCGATCGACACGATGCGCGCGCTCGGATAGGGTGAAGCGACCAGCGCCACATGCTTCATGCCCGGCAGGGCGATGTCGGCGACAAAGCGCCCGCGACCGGTGACGAAGCGCGGATCTTCCTTGGTGCGGGCCTTGCGGCCGATGTAGCGAAAGCTCATCGGCCGCCGCCTGCGAGCCGCTCGGCGGCAAGCTGCACCGCCTCGACGACCTGCTGATAACCAGTGCAACGGCACAGGTTGCCGCCGATTGCATCGCGGATCTGCGCTTCGCTCGGCCGCGGATTGGCGTCCAGCAGGGCCTGCGCCGCGATCAGCAGCCCGGGCGTGCAGTAGCCGCACTGCAGGCCGTGCGTTGCGCAAAAGCTGTCCTGCAGCACGCTCAGCGTGCCATCGGGCGCGGCGAGCCCCTCGACCGTCGTGACACGATGACCGTCGGCCTGCACCGCGTACATCAGGCAGGCCCGCACCGCCTCGCCATCGAGCAGGATCGAGCAGGCGCCGCACACGCCCTGCTCGCAGCCGACATGGGTGCCCGTCAGGCGCAAGGCGTCGCGCAACCAGTCCACGAGCGACAGGCGGGCATGCACCTGCGCCGTGCGCGCGACGCCGTTGACCTCGACCCTGATCGGGTACAGGGCTTCGCTCACCGGACGCGCTCCGCGTCCCGATGCGCCTCGCGCAGCGCGCGCAGGGCGAGCACGCGCGCCACATGGCGACGGTACGCGGCGCTCGCGTGCAGGTCGTCGCTCGGCTCGCACTGCGCCGCCGCCGCGCGCGCCAGCGCATCGAAGTCTGTCTCGCTCGGCCGCGCACCGACGAGCCGCGCGGCGAGCGCCGCAAACGCGAGCGGCGTCATGCCCACGCCGCCCAGGCCGAGCGCGGCGCGCAGGCAGCGCCCGTCGCCATCGAGCGCGATCTGCGCCGCGGCCGAGACCATGGCGAAATCGCCATGCCGCGCGGAAATCTCGGTGAACGCCGAGCCGACGCGCGGCTCGAGCCACGCCGGCCAGTCGATTGCCTCGAGGCACTCCTCGGGCCGCAGCGCAGTCGTCATCGGGCCGACGAAGAATTCGCTTGCCGTCAGGCTGCGCTCGCCCTTGTCGCTGCGCAGCTGCAGGCGCGCGCCGAGCAGCTGCGCGACCAGCGGGAGCTCGGCGCTTGGATCCGCGTGCGCCAGGCTGCCGCCGACGGTGCCGCGGTTGCGCGTTTGCACATGACCGACCCAGGCCAAGGCCTGGTGCAGCAGCGGCACGCGCGCACCGAGCGCCGCGTCGCGCTCGAGCATGACTTGGCGCGCGCCGGCACCGGTGCGCACGCCATCGTTTTCCACGCGGACCGACTTGAGCGCCGCGATCTCGTCGATGTCGATCAGCCAGGCGGGGCGCAACAGGCGCATCGCCATCATCGGCACCAGGCTCTGGCCGCCCGCAAGGAGCTTTGCTGCGTCGCCGTGCTGCTGCAGCAGCGCGCAGGCTTCGTCCAATGACGCCGCGCGTGCGTATTCGAAGGGCGGCGATTTCATCGCGTGACGAGGAGCAGCGATCGGGCGGCGCGTTCTACGGAGGCGCCATGTTACACCGCAGCATTTCGTCGAATCCCGCGATGCTCGCGAAACGCGGCTGCAGCGGCCCGCGTTCACGGCCGACGCGCGCCTCGAGTCGCAAGGCGCAGAGGGAAGGCGACGAGCGAGCGGGCGCGCTGCCGCGCCTGCAAGAACCCGCTACGACGTCGGCGTCAGGATACGCGCCGACCCCGGTGCCGCTGATCGGCACGGCAATCGCGCGCCTGGGCCCGCCTTGCCGTCCGCCCGAAGGCAACGAAGACGGCGTAAGACATCAGGCTCAGGGCCACGATGATCTCGAAGGGCGACATGGTCAGCGCTCGCTCGCCACGAGGTTGTCCATCTTCGCGCCGCAGTCGGTGCATTGCACCGATCCGCCGGCATACAGCAGGAAGTGGTCGCCCGCGCAGCGCATGCAGTAATAGTTGTTCTCGCCCAGCGGCTTGGGCGGACCCGACGGCCTGGGGGCCGCGGCGTTCTTGCGGAACCGGTCGGCAAGCTGAACAACTTGGCCCATCGGTGCTCCTTCGACACAGGGTCGTAACGTGACGGCCCTACACTGCGCCGACGGCGCGGAAAAAGGTGTCAGGAACCATTTGCGACGTGCGCTTGTTTCCACTCCTCGGCCAGCGGCGTATAGTCGACGCGCAGGCTCTGTGAACTTCTGTCATCGGGAGGTTCCCATGTCGACTCAGCAGGACGATTTCCTCGATCTGTACCGCGCCGGTCTCGGAGAGATGCTCGCCATGACGCGCGCCAGCCTGGACGAATTCGAGCAGCTGCGCAGCCGGCAGCTCGAGGCGATCCGCGACGCACTCGCCGAGAACGCCGAGCTGACCGGCGCGCTCGCCGGCGCCCAGGACATGGAGCGCCTGCTCGCGATCCAGGCGCGCTTCGCCAATCACCAGATGGAGGTCGCGCTCGGCTACTGGGGACGGCTGTGCGAGGCGGCGAGCCACTCCCAGTTCGACGCGATGCGCCGGCTCGAAGCGCAGACGACGAAGTTCAATCAGCGCGCGAGCTCGATGCTCGACGCGGCGCCCGCGGGCGCCGAACCGATGGTCGCGGCGATGCGCGCGTTCCTCGAGGCGGCGCAGACGGCCTGCGGGATGGGCGCGCAGGCCACCGAGCAGGCGGCGAAGGCGGCCGAAGCGCAGTTCGAGACCGCGACCGCCGGCATTCGCACGGCGATGGCGAGCGTCAGGAAGCAGTCCGCCGCCTGAGCCGGGCGTCGTCGCGCGGGTCAACGCGGCGGCGTGCGTCCGAGCCAGCGGTAGGCGATCCCGGCGAGCGCCGCGCCCACCAGCGGCGCGATCCAGAACAGCCAGAGCTGCTGCAGCGCCCATCCGCCGACGATCAGCGCCGGCCCGGTGCTGCGCGCCGGATTGACCGAGGTATTGGTCACCGGGATGCTGATCAGGTGGATCAAGGTGAGACCCAGGCCGATGGCGATCGGCGCGAATCCCGCCGGCGCACGCGCGTCGGTCGCACCGAGGATGATCAGCAGGAACATGAAGGTCATGACCACCTCGCTCACCAGTCCCGCGGCGAGCGAATACTTGCCGGGTGAGTGCTCGGCGTAGCCGTTCGCCGCGAGTCCGCTCGTCTGGAGGTCGAATCCCGCCTTGCCGCTCGCGATGAAATAGAGCACTGCGGCGGCGAGGATCGCGCCCAAGACCTGGGCAATCACGTACGGCAGGAGCTCGGCGCTCTTGAACCGGCCGCCGACCGCGAGGCCGACCGAAACTGCGGGGTTGAGGTGGCAGCCCGAGATGTGGCCGATGGCGTAGGCCATGGTGAGCACGGTGAGGCCGAAGGCGAGCGAAACGCCCACGAGGCCAATGCCGACTTCGGGAAATGCGGCCGCGAGCACCGCGCTGCCGCAGCCGCCGAGCACCAGCCAGAACGTTCCGATGAACTCCGCAACCACCTTGTTTGTGAGCGTCATGATCCCCTCATTGTGATGTGACGTTGACCTAAAAAAATCACGAGCCCCCGGCGCGGGCGAAGGTATCGCAGGCCTCGACGCGACCGCGCTCGAGGCCCCGGCGGAACCAGCGCACGCGCTGCGCGGCCGAGCCGTGGGTCCAGCTTTCCGGAACCACATGGCCCTGCGTGCGGCGCTGGATCGTGTCGTCGCCGACGGCCGCCGCGGCGCGCAGGCCCTCCTCCAGGTCCCCGGGCTCGAGCAGCTTGCGCGCGCGGTTCGCATGCTGCGCCCAGACCCCGGCGAGACAGTCGGCCTGCAGCTCCATGCGCACCGACAGCGCGTTCGATTCGCGTTCGCCGGCACGCGCGCGCAGGTTCTGCACCTTGTCCGAGATGCCGAGCAGGTTCTGCACGTGATGCCCCACCTCGTGCGCGATGACGTAGGCTTGCGCGAAATCGCCCGGCGCGCCGAAGCGGCCATCGAGCTCGCGGAAGAACGCCAGGTCGAGATAGACCTTCCGGTCGAGCGGACAGTAGAACGGCCCCATCGCCGCCGAGCCGGTGCCGCAGGCCGAGGGCGTCGCGCCGTCGTACAGCACGAGGCGCGGCGCCTCGTAGCGCCGCCCGGCGGCGGAGAAGATCGCAGACCAGCTGTCCTCGGTATCGGCAAGCACCACCGACGCAAAGCGCGCCGGGCCTTCGAGCGCGCCGGCGCGCGGCGCTTTCGGCGCGGGCGCCTGCTGTCCAGTCGGCACGCTTTCCATCACGCCGAGCAGCGCGAGCGGGTCGACGCCGGTGGCCAGCGCGACGACGATCACGATCACCAGCCCGAGCCCGCCGATGCCGCCGGCGCGTGTGCCTCGGCCGAAGCGCGCCCCTTCGCCGCGGCGGTCCTCGACATTGCTACTGGTGCGGCCGGTCCGCCATCTCATGAACTGATCCCGCGTTGCCGCAAGCCCTGCGCCTGCGTCGCCATCGCCGGCATCTTGGCCTTCGCGCGGCGCCAACGCAATGTCGCGGCGCAGATTGCATGCGCCCGACGCCGGCGCGGTCGCGCCTGCGCCCTGCTCAGCGCCCGAAGGCGAACACGCGCTTCCAGTCGCCTTTCATGCTGATGACGATCCAGCCCTGCGCCTTGGCTTCCGCCATGAGCGAGTCGCTGAACGTGCCGATCTTCGATTTCGGCCCGTAGGCCCATTCGCGCGCCGCGTCGTCGTGATGCACCAGCATCATGAGCCGCCCGCCGCCACCGCCTTGCGTCCACTCGAGCATCTGGCGATCGCCGTCCGAGTTGCCGAAAGCGGCGACGGGTCTGCGTCCGATGTGCGAATTGATGCCGACCGGCTTGCCGGCCTTGTCGTCGATGAAGTCGATTGCCGGCAGGCGCACGAGCACCGGCTTGCCGTTGCGGATCTCGTACTTGGTCTTGATGCTGCTGCCCACGACCTGCTCGGGCGGAATGCCGTAGACCCGTTCCGTCCACGGACGCATGAATTCGATGCCGCCCCCTGAGACGATGAAGGTCTTGAAACCGTTCGCGCGCAGATAGGCGAGGACCTCGAGCATCGGCTGATAGACCATCTCCGTGAAGAGCTTGCCCGTCTTGGGGTGTTTTGCCGTGGCGATCCAGTCCTTGACGATTCCCTCGAACTGCGCGGTGGTCATCCCTGCGTGGGTGACCATGACGATCTCGGCGATGGCTTTGTCGCCGCCGGCGAGCGCCTTGTTCACGTCCCCCTTGAGGAGTGAAGCGAACGGCTCCTTGGTTTTCCACTCGGGATGGCGGGGCGCCAGCGCCTTGACACGATCGAGCGCAAACAGGAGCTGGAAGTACATCGGCTGCTCGGCCCACAGCGTGCCGTCGTTGTCGAAGGTGGCGATGCGCTCGGCGGGCGGGACGAATTTCGGGCTCGCCTTGTCGGTCGTGATGTTGACGAACGCGACGATCGCCCGTTTGGCGGGACCGTCGTTCCAGGACGGAAGCGGGTCGGTCTGGGCGAGCGCCCAAGGCCCGAAGGCGAGGCCCGCGGCGAACGCAAGTATTGAAGCCAGGAGGATGCGAAATTGCGGTCTCATTGCAGCGTCTCCCGAAACGGGCGGGCGAATAGAGGCGTCCGGGGCGCCCCCTCTCGGGAGCGCCCGCTCAGTCGTCGCTCAGTTTCCGGTCGGCAGCGGAATGCTGATGCCCTCGTTCTTCAGCATGTCGCGCACGTACTGGAAGCGCTGGTACTGGGACAGCGTGACCGGGCCAGAATAGCTTTCGCTCTGCAGCTTGCGCGGCGGGTACTGCACATAGGTCTTCATCAGATCCTTGATCGCCGCGCTGATGGTGACCAGCGTCCAGGTGCGCTCGGTGTAGTTGTTCATGAAGATGTCGTAGCGCTCCTGCGGGTCGGCCCACAGGTCGAAGACCTGCGGCACCGTGGCGACGTATTTCTCGGCGCCCTTCCAGCCCAGGTTGGAGTCGACCGCGAGCCCGCCGGTCGCCTGGCCGTTGTCGCCGCGCAGGTTGAAGACCGCCTTGTAGTTGCCCACGCGCGCCGCCCCGGGGGTCAGCTCGTTCTCGGTGAAGTAGAACCAGCTCTTGCGCGGGTCCTTGCCAGTGCCCGTCAGGACCGGGGTCATGTCGTAGCTGTCGAAAATGATCGGCTGGCCCTCGCGGTCCTTGGTCGGCAGCTTCACGCCCGCGACGGACGCGAAGGTCGCCATCAGGTCGAGGCCGCCGATGATGTCGTGATTCTTCGCATCCGCCTTGATCTTGCCCGGCCAGATCGCGATCGCCGGCACGCGGTTGCCGCCTTCACGCACCGTACCCTTGGTGCCGCGGAACGGCGTGTAGCCGGCGTCCGGGTACACGTCCTGCCAGGCGCCGTTGTCGGTGGTGTAGAACACCAGGGTGTTCTTGTCGAGACCGAGCGACTTCAGCTTGTCCATGATGCGGCCGATGCGCGTGTCGAGCTCGACGATCGAGTCGGCGTACTTGCTCTTGGAGAGCGACTTGTGCTCGAACTCGGGCGCCGGCATGTTCGGCTGGTGCACTTTCATGAAATTCACGTTGATGAAGAAGGGCTTCCCCTTGTCCTTCGCCGCCTTGTCGAGGAACTCCAGCGCCGCTTTTTCCACGTAGCCGTCGAAGAACGGGATGCCGACCACGCCGTCCGGGTAGGTGACGCCGTGCAGGGTGATGCTCTTGCCCGGCTTGTCGACGTACTGGCCGTTGATCTTGAAGTCTTCCTTCGCCTTTTCGCCCGCCTTGCCGGAAAGCGACCCGATGGTCACCTTCTGGAACATTGCGCGCAGCTCGGGATCCATGTCGGGGAACCAGGTCGGATCGCCGTAGGTGTAGGCATTGAGGTGGTACAGGCCGACGTACTTCATCTCGTCGTAGCCCTGCGCATTGGGCAGCGCGTAGTCGGCTTCGCCCAAATGCCACTTGCCGGTGAAGTAGGTCTGGTAGCCGCCCTGCTTGAGCACCGAGGCCAGGGTCCACTCCGCGTGCGGCAAGCCGCCGCCCTGGCCCTGGAAGGCCACGGTGGTCATGCCGCTGCGGTTCGGGATGCGCCCGGTCTGCATCGCCGCGCGTCCCGGCGTGCAGCTCGGCTGGGCGTAGAACGAGAAGAACGTCATGCCCTCGGCTGCCATGCGGTCGATGTTGGGCGTCGGCATGCCGCGGCCCTCGCCGCCGCCGTACGCACCCAGGTCGCCGTAGCCGGTGTCGTCGGATACGATGAACAGGATGTTCGGTTTGCTTTGCTGCGCCAGGGCCGGAAAGGCGACCAGGCAAACCAGAAGTGCAGCAAGGATGCTGTTGACGGGCTTCATTGACCTCCTCCTTTCATTCGATTGAAGAGAATCTTGGCATTGGCGTGTTGCGCATTCTTGACGCAGGTCAATGCTCGAAGAACTGTTTGCCGTCCTCCGGAATCCGCGCTCGCGCGAGGCGCCGCTCGCCGATCAGCCCTTGCCGGGCAGATCGCCGCCGAGGGCGAGCGCCACGGCCTGGCTCGCCGAGGCGGACGCAGCCGCCCTCGCCTGCGCGCCCGTCGCGGCGTCTTCCGCAAGATCGGGCATCTTGACCCGCACTTCGCGGCGCGCGAACTCGATTCCGCTTTCCCTGAAGGCCTTTTGCACGCGCGTGTAGATTTCCTTGCGCATCGGAAACTGCGTGCCGGGCTTGGCGGTGAACTTGCCACGCACGACGATTCCGACATCGGTGACGTCGCCTGCGCCTTGCGACTTGAACGGCGCGATCAGGTTCGCAGCGTGCTCCGGCATTTCCTGGATCTCCCGGCCGATTTTCTTGAAGATCTTTCGCACCTTGTCGAGGTCGGTGTCGAACGGAACGGTGAACTTGAGCTTCATGACGACCCAGTCCCGGCTGAGGTTCGTGAGCTTGGACATGGTGCCGTAGGGCACGATGTGCACCGGACCCGTTGCGCCGCGCAGCTGCAGCGACCGGATCGAGATCTTCTCGACGGTTCCCGTGGTTCCGCCGACCTCGATGAATTCGCCGACCCGAAAGGCATCGTCCATCAGGAAGAACACGCCGGAGACGATGTCCTTGACGAGCGTCTGCGCGCCGAAGCCGATCGCGAGGCCGAATACGCCCGCGCCCGCGAGCAGCGGCGTGATGTTCACGCCCAGCTGCGCCAGACAAAGCAGGACCGTGAGCGTGATGATCGTGACCTGGAGCGTCATGTGGACGATCGGCAGCACGGTCGACAGGCGGCTCGGACCACGCGCTCGCAACGCGGCGCCGGCGGGATCGTCGGCGGCGCCCTGCACATCGTTCGACAGCCGGCGGTTCACCCAGAGGTTCAGCACTTCCCATGCGATGTAGCCGACGCCCGCGGTCAGCAGGAATCCGACCGCGTTCGCTGCAAGCTTGGCTCCCAGCCCGGACTCGGCGAGCGTGCTCAGACTGAGGCCCCACAGCTTGCCCACGGCCAGTACCAGGACAGTCAGCAGGGCGACGCGCCCGATGCGCACGTAGCTGTGACGTGCTTCGCTGTGCGCCGCCTCGGCCACCGGTCCCTCGCCAGTCATGGGAGGCACCAGGTGGGTGGCAATTCCGCGAATCACGGTGTCGAAGAATGGCGCGAGGACGATGAGGCTCAGGGCCAGCGTGCCACGCGCAGGCGTGAGCGAGGCGTATCCGGTACTGAGGACGTACTGTATGAGGACCCAGTTGGCGGCGATGACCAGCATCGTGATCCCCGGCCACCACGCGGCCATCCGCTGCAGGCCCGGGGTCAGCACTTTTTCCTCTCCGATCAGGATCGAACTCAGCCCTCTGCGCGAGGCCCCGATGACGTAGATGAGCGATGCACTGACGATCAACGCAGCCCAGAATCGAAGGCTGTCCGTCAGTTGCAGGCCGTTGCGCTCCATGAGCTCCGCCGCGAAGAACGCGGCGCCGACGAAGCCCGTGACCGCCACGATGCCGCGCGCCATGACCTGCGCGGTCCGCGTGTCCGCGGAGACGAGCCGAAGGTCGGGCTGGTTCGGCGCAAGAATGAACCGCATCAACGCGGCGGCGGTGCGCACGATCAGAATCGCCTGGAGCAGGAACGCGGCGAGCAGCGAGCGATCGGTCGCATCGGAAACGAGCAGGCGATTCGCGACGAGCGCCGCCGCGACGAACACGAGCACGCCGCCGAGATCCAGCGCCGCACGCAGTGCCAGCGTGCGCACGGTCGCGCGCATTGTCTCGGGCCGCGCGCGGCGAATCGTCTCGCGGCGGCGAATCGTGAGGCGATTGAACAGCCACTCTGCAAGGGCGCCGATGACGATCGCGAGGATTGCGGCGCCGAGAAACAACAGCGTCTCCGACGTGCTGCGCCCCGCGAATACCGCCGCGGCCGAAGCCCAGACGCCCCGCAGGACCTCCGGCAGCGCCGTCAGCTGAGACAGGACGCTCGCTTTGAACGCGTCGAACGAGGCGCTGAGAAGCTCCGCGGCGCCTGGCTCGGCGACCGCCGCCTTGAGCGCCGCCGCATCGGCCGACCTGCCCAGAAGGTCCATCAGTCCGCCCAGCGCCTTGACCTGCTCCGGGTCGAGCTTCTGGACGAGCGCGTTCATCGCCTCGGGCTTGAGCGACGCCGGCGTCGCCGCACGCTGCGGATCGGGACCCGACCCAACCGGGGTGGCGGCGCCGGCAACGGCCCACAGTCCGGTGGCCGTCGCCAGCAGGATCAGCGCGATGCGTCGAATTCTCATGGGGATCACCCGGGTTTTGCGCGGAGCGCCTCTTCGAAGCGGCTGCCGGTCGTCGGCCCTGCCCGCCCTAGTGTCCGCCCATGGCGCCTTCGATCTGTTTCTGGACCTTCTCGAGGTTGAAGGATCCGGGCGTCTGGCTCGGCGGGTATTCCTTCATGGTCATGAGGAACTTCGCCGCCAGCTGCTGCATCGGCGCGAGCACGTACACGCGATCGAGGAACCAGTCGTTGTAGGTGTTCGAGTTGTGCTGCGCCTTCTCGAACGGATCGCGGCGCAGGTTGAAAAGCAGCGGCACGCGCAACTGGGTGAAGGGCTCACGCCAGACGCCGAATGCCTGCCCGCGGTTCTCGAGGAAAACCGCCTTCCAGGCATCGTAGCGGATCGCGACGATCTGGCCGTCGTCGTTGACGTAGAAGAACTCGTGGCGCGGCGACGCCTTCGCCTTGCCGGTGAGGTAGTCGAGCTGATTGTAGCCGTCGATGTAGTTCTTGTAGTTGCGGCCGTTGAGCGAGACACCCTTCCTCAGCTTGTCCTTGATGTTCGGATCGCCGGCCGCGGCCGCGAACGTGGGCAGCCAGTCCTCGTGCGCGACGAGGCCGTTCAGCGTCACATTGGCGGGGAAATGGCCGGGCCAGCGAACGAACGCCGGAACGCGATAGGCGCCTTCCCAGTTCGAGTTCTTCTCGCTGCGGAACGGCGTGGTGCCCGCGTCCGGCCAGGTGTTGTAGTGCGGACCGTTGTCGGTGGAATACATCACGATCGTGTCTTTGGCGATGCCGAGGTCATCGAGCAGCTTGAGCAGCTCGCCGACGTTGGCGTCGTGTTCGATCATGCCGTCGGTGTACTCGTCGTTGCCCTTGTGCCGATGTTCCGGGCGAACGTGCGTCCTGAAATGCATGCGGGTACCGTTCCACCACACGAAGAACGGCTTGCCGGCGTCGTGCTGGCGCTTGATGAAGTCCTTGGCGGCAGCGATCGTCTCGTCGTCGATCGTTTCCATGCGCTTCTTGGTGAGCGGGCCGGTGTCCTCGATCTTCTGGCCGCCCTTGCCGTCGGCCCAGGAATGGAGGACCCCGCGTGGGCCGAAGACCTCTTTGAAGGTTTTGCCGTTGGCCAGGACCATGTCGCCCGGGTAGTCCTCGTTCTCCGGCTCCTCCTCGGCGTTCAGGTGGTAGAGGTTGCCGAGGAACTCATCGAATCCGTGCATCGTCGGCAGGTGCTCGTCGCGATCGCCCTGGTGGTTTTTGCCGAACTGGCCGGTGGCGTAGCCGAGGCTTTTCATCACGGTGGCCATGGTCACGTCGGTCTTCTGCCAGCCTTCCTTGGCGCCGGGCAGACCGACCTTGGTCATGCCGGTGCGCACCGGAACGTTGCCGCCGATGAACGCCGCGCGGCCCGCGGTGCAGGACTGCTGCGCGTAGTAATCGGTGAACGCAACGCCTTCGGTCGCGATGCGGTCGATGTTCGGCGTCTGGTAGCCCATCATGCCCCGGTTGTTGTGGCTGATGTTCCAGGTGCCGATGTCGTCGCCCCAGATGACCACGATGTTCGGTTTGTTCTGCTGCGCGATCGCCGGCGCGGCCAGCGCGAGCGCGAGGGCGCCGGCGGCGAGGCCTATCAGGTATCGATTCTTCACGAGGCGTCCTCCTTGCTGTCGGTCAAACTGCGCGGACTCCGGCGGCATCCTCGCCCAAGCGCGGGCGAGCGGCCATTGGCGTCAGGTGCAGAACGCGCTGCCCGTTGGTGCAGGGCTCGACGCCAGGAAGAAAAAAAGAGGCGGCGCGGAGCTTGTCGTTCCGCCGCCGCCCTTGGGAGGGAGATCTGCATGTACTGCGCAGCGGATGATGGCCCGCGCGCTGCGCGGCCGCCATTGCCATTGGGTGCCTGCGGCGCTGCCCATTGGGGCAGGCGCAGCGCGGGGCTCAGCGGTCGGTCGGCCCCGACGCCGCGCCCGGAACCAGCCCCATCTCGGTCGCCGCGCGCGAGAGCTCGGCCACCGAGCCGACGCCCATCTTGGCGAGCACCTGCGCGCGGTGCGCCTTGACGGTGCGCTCGGCCGCACCGATGTCGGCCGCGATCTGCTTGTTCAGCCTGCCCGCGACGACGCCTGCGAACACCTCGCGCTCGCGCGGCGTGAGCGTCTCGTAGCGCCCGCGCAGTCCGCGCAGCCGATCGCCCGAGGCGCGCGCCTCGGCGCCGCGCGCGAGCGCTTCCGCGACTGCGCGCAGCAGCGTGTCGCGCGCGACCGGCTTTTCGAGGAAGTCGACCGCGCCCGCGCGCATCGCACGCACGCTCGCGGGCACGTCGCCGTGCCCGGTGAGAAATACGATCGGCAGCGCTACCCCGTGATCGGCGAGCGCCACCTGCAGCTCGAGCCCGC
>Ga0210060_1000335_pt1 | contig 18373 bp, 15 predicted proteins | sample Joice_CattailNLB_FD_184871 | JGI IMG/M metagenome (GOLD analysis project Ga0210060, IMG submission 184871) | Wetland microbial communities from San Francisco Bay, California, USA, that impact long-term carbon sequestration - Joice_CattailNLB_D2... | ecosystem: Environmental > Aquatic > Marine >...
TTCGTCTCCGAGATAGATCTGTTGGCGCAGGTTGTCCCAGATTGAAGCGCCCACGCCCGCAAGAACAAAACGCCGATAGTGCTCACGCGCCGTCTGGCGGTCGTGTCCGAACCGACGCAGCAGGCCGTCGACGTCCAACCAGTTCGGGCTTGCGCTTAAGCCCATCATTGCCTGGTAGCTACTCCAACGCCAGTCTTCCGGACGACTGACGATGCCGGCACGTACGGGGTTGAGCACGACATATCGGCTCAGCTCCAACAGATAGGCATCCTTGTCGACCAGGATGCCTTTGAATCGGCCCTGGAAGAGATGTCCCAAGCGATGATGACGCCGGTTCGACGCTTGAGTATAGATGCCGTTGAGCTGGCGCATGCCCTTGGACAGGTTGCCGTCGAGCGTCTCGATCAAGAGATGGTAATGGTTCGTCATGAGACAGTAGGCATGACAAACCCAGTTGTAGCGCCCCACAACCTCGGCCAAGACACCCAGAAACGTCTCCCGATCGTCGTCATCCTCGTAGATCGCCTCACGCCGATCACCCCTGGATGTCACATGGTAGAGGGCTCCGGCAAACTCGATGCGCAAGGGTCTGGCCATGTCGGGAGCCTAGTTCCTATCCGACAAAATGCAACAATGCGAGAACTGACCCCTTGCTTTTTCTCTGGAAACCGCCCGAAAGCCGATACGAGCTACGAGGAACAATTGTAACGCGATGAGCACGAGGCCGGCTTTGTCCGGTATCGGTTGAAGGGTGCGGTTTTGTTGCAACGCCTTAAGGGCTCGTTGGGATGAGCGCCATTCTCTCTTATACTGATCGCGTTCCCGTTTCACGCGCCGGTTCTCTCGACGTTGATAATGGAGTTGAGTGCTGAGCTCTCCAGTTTTCCGGCGCCAGTTGTCTCGCCGGGTTCGCATTTTCGCATAGGTACTCATCGCCGGGCTGATCCTGTCGTTTCCGAACACGCTTCAAGACACACCGTCCCAGCGCATTATTTATTAGAAACAACAAGTTGTCTAGTGCCCGGGGGCGTTGAATCGTCCGCTGAATGGCCGATGGCTGCGTTGAGCAACGTCGATATCCAACCCCTTGAGGTACGGATGCGCTGAAACGGATCCGACACCGTGACCAGTGACCAGCCGACAGGAGGAGCTGTGACCACCAATCGACTGGAGGCCAAGCCGATTGCCGGGGAGCATTGCCATTTTTGTGGTGATGAGACAGCCCCCTTGGTGAAGACCCCGTGCTGCAACCAATGGATCTGCTGCGATACGTCCTATGTGTTGTATCGCGGGGGTGGCCGTTGTCAATATGCGCATGAACGTTTCAGCGTCTGCCACTACCACTATGTTGAGAAACACCCAGGCCGATGGCAGGACTGTGACGAGTGTCATCGTGACCTCGGAGACACGAACTTCATGATGGCCTTTACCGATGGAACGAACGTACCGCGTTTTGAGTGACTCGTTTAAGACGCATTACCGCGCGTCACAAAGCACAGAAACGTAGGTTCATTTCTCAGGTAAGAAATCCGCCCGAAAATCGGTGTATTTGGACGCCCTAGATCCGGACGTGACCAATTCGGTCATCCGGTTCCTCGGTAATCAAGATCGCAACACCAATCCTGACGCATAACTTTGCTACCCCGCAAACGATCAGACGGCATGGAGGATTTTGGGCTCCGGCAACGGCAAGCGCTCCAGCAATGCCGCATATTTCTCCCACGGCATCGCTTTCTTGCTGCTGCGGCGGTGCAACCAGTAGCGCCAAGCACGGCGCACTTGGTCTTTCACCGCTGACATGGCTCGCATGTTGCCACGCACACCAAAGTATTGGTAATGACCGCGCAGCTTCGAGCATAACACTCGGTGCTGCTCGAAGATGTCCTTGTGTCGGTGCCGTCGGCACCATTCCCGGATTCCCTGGATCGTCTTCCTGACTTTCTTGCGTGCGGTCTTGCGCTTGATGACCCAAAATCCCCGCCTTGACCTCGCCCAGTAGTGGGTGAATCCGACAAAGTCGAAGGTGTTGGCTCCCCGCCCGCTCGTTTGGCTGCGCGCGGGCCTGCTGAAGTCGAGGAGGCGGCTCTTCTCCGGATGCAGCTCGAGTCCATATTTCCCGAAGCGCTTCGGCAGGACCTCCATGACGCGCCGCGCATCGTCCTCGCACTGAAAGCCGATGACGAAGTCATCGGCGTGTGACCGGCATGCTAGTCGGCTAGCTAGTGCAAGTCCAGCCATGGCCCTTGGGAGAAGGGAACATGTAGGCGAAGGCAAGGGTGCCCGAAGAAACTCCCCCTGCACCTTATGGACGAGGGAGCTGGCAAGGCCGCTACCGGACGGGAGCCAATGAGGGATCTGAAAGAAGCCGGAGTCCAAAATCGTCACCTAAGCGAAAGCGAACCTTCGATTAGGCGGACAGGGGAGGGCGAGGTGCCGCTGACCACCGAAGCCCGATTTTCTCCCCGTAACCTCTGGACGTATAGAAGGTAGGTGGGCGATGACAGAGGCGACTAGCTTACCCGGTGAAGGGCCGTCGATCCTGGGTCGGTGTAACTGCGACACCTTAAGCCCTAAGCGACGCGGAGACGTGATCCGTGATGGGACGGGGGCCTGCAGACGAAGCCGTAGTAATCGTAAAGCTCGGTGCCGGCGATCCTGCGGTGACGTAGGTGAGGGTAAAACATCGAGTTAGCGCCAGGGAGGCGGAGGTGAAGGGCGGAACATGCAAGCGGAATCCGACGCTTGTTACAGACTGTGGATCTGAGATCAGCCCGAGCGGGAGCCGGTGAATAGTCGAGACGTAAATATCGGCTGAATCACCGGTGCACTGGTTGCCGAAAGGTCCATGCAAAGGGAGAGTGAAATGAGCAGACGAGACCTATTTACCGACGAACGAAGACTCTTCGAGGAGCTGTGCAAGACCGAATGGTTGAACGCAGGCTTCCGGAACGTGAAGAAGAACAAAGGATCGCCCGGTGTGGATGGAGTGACCATCGCCGAGTTCGAGGCACATCTGGACGAAGAGCTGGACCGGCTGAAAGCGGAGCTTGAGAGCTGGGCCTACAAACCCTCACCGGTGCGACGGGTGGAGATCCCCAAGCCCGGTGGCAAAGGCATCCGATTGCTCGGAGTGCCGACAGTGCGCGACCGGGTGGTGCATGCCACCCTCAAGCTGCTACTGGAGCCGATCTTCGAGCCGTTATTCTCCGACAACAGCTATGGTTTCCGGCCAGACCGGAACCAAGCCCAGGCGGTAGAGGCGGCACGCGAGATCGTGGCTGGGGGAAAGCCCTACGTGGTTGATATCGATCTATCGAAGTTTTTCGATCGAATCCATCACGACCGGCTGATCGCACGCCTGGGTCAGACGATACCCGACAAGCGCATCCTGCGCTTGGTGGGGATGATCCTGCGCAGCGGCATCATGGCCAACGGCCTGGTGACCCCATCCACGGAAGGAGCCGTTCAAGGCAGCCCCCTGAGCCCCCTGCTCAGCAACATCGTCCTCGACGAGCTGGACAAGGAGCTCGAAAGACGCGGCCTTGAATTTTGCCGCTTCGCCGATGACTGCAACATCTTCGTTCGCTCGCTGAAGGCGGCCGAGCGGGTGATGTCCAGCATCAGCGCCTACATCGAGAACAGATTGAAGCTGGTGGTGAACCAAGAGAAGAGCCAAGTGGCTCGCTCTGATCGGGTGAAGTTTCTCGGCATGACCATCGTCGGGGACACGATAGCGATATCGCACAAGGCCCTGCAAAGGGCGATGGCCAAGGTCAAAGAGCTGACCCCGCGGGGAACCCACCTGACTCTTGAGAAGAGCATCGAGCAGATCAACAGCTGGTACGTGGGGTGGGCGGGCTACTTCGCCATGACCTACTACCCGGCTCAGCTCCATAAGATCGAAGCCCACATCCGGCGACGATTACGATCTCGCTTGGTGGATCAACAAAAGAGCAGACGCAATCTCTATCGAAAGCTGATCAAGCGTGGAGTCTCACGCCGTCAGGCGGCAAAGACCGTATTCTCCAACAAAGGCCGCTGGGCGCTCTCGAACACCTTTGCGGTGAATCGGGCCTACCTGGTGCGCTGGTTCATTGGAGAAAAGGGACAGGCCATTCGTTCCAACAGAAAGCTACGCCACTGGTTTGATGTGAGTCAGTGGATACGCCTTGCATGAGGAGCCGTGTACGGACCCGTACGCACGGTTCTGTGGGCAGACGGGAGGGCTACGGCCCTCCCTCTGACCCGATAAACCGTACCAGGAAGCAATGCCCGCGCATCCGGGGCTTGACTTCGGTCTCGAACCACTCGTCCAGTACATGGTGGAGGTAGATGTTTGCCAGCAGGGGGCTGATCGCCCCGCCTTGTGGCGTTCCTTTGTCACTGTAGCTGATCTGTTCTCCTTCCAGAATGCCGGCATGCAGCCACTGGCCGATCAGCCGCAGTATTCCACCATCGTTGATCCGGGTCTGGATGAAGGTCCGTAGCCAGCCCCAGTCAAGGTTGTCGAAGAATCCTGTAATGTCCGCGTCGTAAATCCATCGAATGCCGCGCGTCATGCACTGCTCGCGTATGTACGCAAGGGCCTCATGGGCGTTGCGCCCTTCCCGAAAGCCATAGGAGATCGGCAGGAAGTCCTGCTCCAATACCGCTCCCATCAGCATCGATACCGCTTTCTGTACGATCTTGTCTTCGATTTCCACCAGACCAATCGGTCGTTTCTTTCCGTTGTCCTTGTCGATCCACACGCGCTTGATCGGCGGCGCCACGTAGGCCCGCTCTCTCAGCCTTTCGTGCAGGTCCTTCAGGTTGGCCTCCAGGCCCTTTGCGTAGTCCTTGACGGTGATTCCACTCAGTCCCGGTGCGCCGTCCCGACGCAACTCGAAGAAGGCCTCGCGAAGAAAGTCGAAATCCATGCGGTGGATCAGGCAGGTGAAGACCCGATCCGGATGGTCGATCGCTTGCTCTGCGATTTGCCGAAGTTGTGTTGAGATGAGGATTGACCTCTGGGTGCCGCTCATCTTTCCCCACGACAATGCGTTATGCCCGGCTTCGCCTTCCCTACAGCGGGTCCCTTGGGTCTCGGTTCCCCGCCTTCTCGGCTTTTCCTCTCTTTCAGCCATCGGTACTATGCTCGGCTAAGACTACCGTTTCTCCTTCTCAGGTCGCTTCGCCTCAGGCTCGCTTCCCGATACCTTGTGCTCTCTCGCTTGGGTTCGTGTCCCCTCTCGGGTTCGCTGGCCGGGTGCGAGGTCGTCCCGATCAGCGCCTGGCCCTGCTCTTTACCGGCGTGCCTCACCGGTTGCCATCACAAGGAGATGACGGTCCTCTCAAGTTCCCGGGCTACCCCTGTATGCACATGCCCCGCTCGTAGATCCCGGTGGTGTCCTCTCCGCTCGCCATTACGCGTCAAGGACCACAGCCTTCCGGCGCGTCGAAACCGTCGGCTTTGCCGAGCTTGCGCCCGGTTATCCTCTTGGACCACGACAATAAACTTTTCGGGACTCGGTCACGCGGCCTGCACACTCGCTACACCTGGCTTCATACACACCCTTACGGCTATGCACGCAGGTTCGCTAAAGACTCGGTGGCTAACCTCCTCTCATGGGAATTGGACCGAGGTCCTCACCCACTGGGTAACATCATCCAATTTCACGGCTTCCGGTCCGATCCCAAGGATCTGGGTTTAACTTGACACGACGACGCGTGGTCTTTGTATCTGCTGTTTTGGATCGGGCACAATGCAAGCGGCAAAGAATCGAAGGAATCGGCGGCTTCCCAATGACGAGCAGCATCGATCGAGAAAAAGGTGATGGTGAGGGCAAAACGGTCTTCGTGAGCTACCGACGCTGTGACAAGGACGCGGCGGTGCTTCAGTGTCTCGACGCGTTTTTCATCCCGTTGGAGCAGGAGGGCCTGATCTGCGGCTGGACCGACCGCGACATCAAGGGCGGACAGCGTTGGCGGCAGGAGATCGACGCCGCATTGGACCGGGCCCGCATCGCCGTGCTGCTGATCTCCCAGGACTTCTACACCTCGGCTTTCATCCGCGACGTGGAGCTGCCCCGCCTGCTCTCCCGCGAGGCGCGTGGCCTCATGACGATCCTACCCGTCTTCGTCTCCCCCGCAGATTCGGAGCACGCGGTCGCATTCGCGGACGAAGCTGGGGTGTCACGCCAGATCCGGCTGTCCGAGATCCAGGGTGGCGTCGCGCACCCCAGCCGCACCCTGATCGAGATGGAGGAGGCCGAGCGGGATCGCGAATTCCTCAAGCTGGTCGAGCGCATCCGTGCGCTCTTAACTAACGCTCAGGGTCGGTCGCCTGCAGCCGGCAAGGACTTTGCGCAGACCACTGCTGCTCGGCGCCAACCCTCGGCGCTGCCTTTTCCTCCATCGGACCACTACCCCCTGACGGTCGAGATCCAGTCGTCGAAAAAGCGTCTCAGCGTCTACTACTGGCTTCACAACCACCAACTCCCGGCGCTTGAGCGGTCGCGAGCAGAAGCAGAGGGATTGCTCAACGCGGCCCGGGCAGGTCAGGGCGAAGCGCTGTTCGAGCTCCTCTTCGGCGACGAGTCGCGCTGGGAGCCCGTCTTCCGCGCCCTGTTCAGCTACCCCGATCAGGGCCCGCGCCCCAATCCGACCCGCGGCGCCGTCCGACTTCGGATCTGCGCCCGGGATACCCTGCTCATCGCGCTGCCGTGGCTGCGGCTTTGCTGGAACGGCCGTCCACTGCTCCAGGACCGTTGGGAGATCACGACGGTCGGCGAGGTCACGCCTGCCCGTGATGCTATGACGGCGCCCGCTGGGGAATTCCTGGTCATCGCACCAGAATGTGCAAGCGCGCGCCAAGACACTTACGAGCCTGGCATCGCGATGGCCAAGCTCATCGAGGAGCTGTGGCCCCGCCCTCCGGGCGCACCAGCTTGTGCCCGAATCGTCACCCAGGCCGCACAACTGGACGCCGCCCTTCAGGGGATGCGGCCCCATGGCCTCTACCTGCGCACCGCGCTCGCGGCTGACACCGACACGCCAGCCCTGCTGCTCGACGGCCCCGATGGCCCCACCAGGTACCCGCTCGCAAGGCTGGCTGCCGGGCTGCGCGCGATGGACCCGCCGCCGTGCCTGCTCGTGCTCGATCTTGCCGAGCTGGCGTCGCCCGAGATCCCCGCGGGCCTGGCCCTGGAGCTCGGCGAGCGGATTGCACTGGTACTCTGGCGCGCTCGACCCAGCGGTGCAGCGCAGGATCAGATCCTGCTCGCCGCGCTGCGGCGCTGGCTCGGCGGCGGTGAGGACCCGGTCGCCGCACTGCATGCTGTCCTGCGCAGCCTAGATCCAGGGGCACTCACAACCACCGACACCGAGCTTGGCATCCACGCCAACTATCGGTCCTGGCAAACCTCCACCGCCCTGCGCTCGCGGGCCGACCCGCTGCCGCGCCTCGCCCTGGATCGCGACATGCAGAAGGCCCGCGTGACGCGTCACCTCGGCGAGCTGGTCCGCAGCCCGGTGATCCGAGTGATGACAGTCATTGCCTACGGCTCTCCCGAGAACTTGCTCTCGGAGCTGAGCAGGCAGTTCGAGTACGAGCTGGACCTCACCGCTGCGGACTCGGCCGCAATCGAATGGCATCGCATCGGCCTCCCGGACGACCGCAGCGACCTGCGCGGACGGCTCGCTGCACACCTCGTGGAGGTCCTCGACGCCGTCACCGGTGAGACGCTGACCCAGCTGCTTCGGCGCAAGGGTCCCCGCGGCATGCGCCCCGGCATCAAGGGTGTGCTCTGGCTCGACTGGGGGGTGCTCGACGGCTCCGAGCCCGCGCGGGCACTGCCGAAATCGAACGAGCTCGCAGACTGGCTGGCGTTCTGCAGCGAAATGCTTGCGGCCGACTGCCCTGCGGAGCTGCGCATCGTCTGTTTCCTCTCCGTCGAGCTACCGGAAGACAAGTACGCGCGACTCCCTGCCTGGTTCAGGCGCTTTCAGACGATGCCCTGGTACCTGCTGGATCGCTTCCGCTTTTTGCCACTGGAGCCGCTGGGTCGCGTGGATCTCGATCACCTGCGTGACTATCTGATGAGCACCCGGACCGGCCTGGATGAGCTCAATCGAGCCGATCTGGTGCGGCTTCTTCTTCAGGAGTCCGAGGGGAAATTCGATGCGACGGTGCGCCTTCTCGAAGAGGGCCGCAACGGCAGCTGGGTCGCCCTGTTGCAGCGCCTGCGGGCGGCATCGCAGCGAGGTGAGCACGACGATTGGAGCGAAGACCTGTGACCAAACCTGCGACCAATACCATTGCGCCCTTCGAGCTGCTCGACATCGCCGACGCCGACGAGCGGCGCGCCGCCCTCGACCGCCGCCGCATTCCCGCGTTTCTGCGCAGCCACGAGGCCGCCGCCGCGCACTATGTGCCCGACCAAGCGCTGAAGGACGCCATCCACGTCGCGCTAGCGGTGGGTGCGCCCTTGCTGCTGACCGGCGAGCCCGGAACCGGCAAGACCCAGGTCGCCTACTATCTCGCCCAGCGCTTCGGCTTGCTGGAGAATCGACTCTTTCCGCTCTTCGTGCGCAGCACCCACACCGCCGAGGATCTGCTCTACAGCTTCGATGCCGTCGGCTACCTGCACGCCGCCAACGACCCCGCCCGCAAAGGCACCAAGGTCACCAAGGGCGAGTTCGTTACCGAAGGCCCCCTGTGGCAGGCCTATCAGGCGGACGGCCCCGCCGTCGTGCTCATCGACGAGATCGACAAGGCCCCGCGCGACTTCCCCAACGACCTGCTCAACGTCCTCGACAAGCACGAATTCCAGTGTCCGGAGCGCGGTCCGGAGCCGATCAGCCGCGGCGATCGGCCGCCGCCGGTGGTCATCATCACCAGCAACAGCGAGCGCCGGCTTCCCGAGCCCTTCCTGCGCCGCTGCGTCTTCCACCACATTGCATTGGATGAAGGCCTGGTCGAGCGGGCGGTGCATGCCCATACGGAGGTCGACTTCCCCGACCTTGGCGTGGAACTGATCGAAGCGGCGCTGACCTGTTTCTGGAAGCTGCGCCAGCACGACCTGCGCAAGCCCCCGGCCACCGCCGAGCTGCTCGTCTGGCTGAGCGTGCTCGCCGCGCGCCCCAGCACCCGGCCGGACGACCTGCAAGGCCGGCTGATCGAGCTGCCCGCCCTCTCGACCCTGGTCAAGGACCGCGACGACCGTTCCCTGCTGGAGCAAGCGCAGTAAGCGGGCCATGCACGAGCCCCTGGGCCTGCGACCCCTGCTCGCGGCGCTGCGCAATGCCAAGATCCGTGTCGGGCCGCACGAAGTGCTGCGCCTGCGCCAAGTCTTCCTCGTCGAGCCGCGCCTGCTTGACGAGCGGCTTAGCCAGGACGGAACACTAACTGACGCAGAGCGGGAGGAGCGCCAGCGCGAGCGCCTGCGTGCGATCCTCGCCGCCGTCCTGGTCAAGCGCCTCGAGGACCGCAAGGCCTTCGACGACTGCTTCGACACCTGGTACCGCCTCGCCCAGGATCGGCAGCAAACCGCTCGGGGCAAAGGCGAGTCCCATGTAACACATCCGGCACCTTGGCGAGCGACCGCGCAGACAACCCGGCGTGGGCGTCGATTCACGCCCAAGACTCTCTGGCTGCTTGCTGCCGTCGTCATCGTCGGGCTGGTCATCCTGATCGGACCCCTGGTCCAGGAACCGACTGGTCCGGTCATCGGACCCGATCCGGAAAAGCCGATCGTCGATCCCGGTCCGGCCCGGCGATCGCCAGACAAGCCCGCGACCCACCGGACGCTCCACCCCGAGATTCGCGTCGAGCCGGTGAGACCGCGCTGGACCGGCTGGGCGGCCCTGCTGCTCGGGCTGTTCGGCCTCGGCGTCGCTGGGACGCTCTGGCACCGGCTGCACGGGCGCACCTGGCTGCCGGACAGAGCACTGGGGGCGCCGCAGCAGGGCGGTCCGCCCCAGGCCTTCCTGCGTGCCCCCGGTCCTGACAGCGTCATCCTGCTCGACAAGCCGCAGGAGGAGCGCCTCGTCTGGGGCATCGAGCGCTTCACCACCGACGAGCCGACGCGACGCCTGGACCTGCCCGCCACCGTGCGCACGATCGCTCGCCAGGGCGGCCTGCCGGCGCTGCGCTTCCAACACGCGACGCGCCACCGCGAGGTCTGGCTGTGGACCGACACCGCCACGCGCGACACGCACGCCGAGCGTCTCGCCGGCGAGGTCGCCCGCATCCTCGACGCCTACGGTCTCCAGTGCGAGCAGGCCGAGTTTCGCGGCATCCCGGACCATCTCTGTCTGCCGGACGGTCAGACCTTCGGTCCGCGGGAGGTGGACGAGCGCCGCGAGACCGCGCTGGTGGCGATTCTCACCGACGGCCGCCTGCTCACCCGCCGCTACCACGCCGACCCGGCGCGGCGGGTGCGCATCGACGCCCTGCTGCGGCTGCTCTCCCACTGGCCGCACCTCGCCTGGGTGGATTTCGGTGGCGGCGTCTCGGGGCTCGCGGAGATCCTCGGCCCGCACGGCTTGACCCTGATCGCCCCCGAGCAGCTCGCTGCGCACATCGGCGGCGGCACACCTGCGCGCTCCGGCGCCCCGCTGGGTCGCGACGACCAGCTCTGGGCCGCGGCCTGCGCCCTGCCGCCCGCCCCGGTGGAAGCGGCCGACGCCCTGGCCCTGCTGCGCCGGCTCGACCTCGATACCTCGCCCTGGGCGCTGACGGCTCTGCGGGCTGCCGCCCCGGGGCCGGGCGGGCGCCTCCAGTGGGAGCCGCAGCAGCGCGCCAAGCTGCTCGCCTGGCTCGCCGGGTTGGAATCCCCCGCCACGCCGGCCGACGGCACCGCACCGGGAGGGCTGCTCGACCGCGCGCTTGCCTTCTGGGAGACAAGGTACGACCAGGCGCTCGCCCAAACCGGCACCCCGGCCAGCGACACCCCGGCGGACCGTCGCCAGCGCGCCGAGCGTGCACTGCTGTGGCTCTGGCGCAGACCCGGCGAGGCCATCGCCGAGCTGCACGACTTGGCTCAGGGCAGCGTGGGCGACTTCATTCGCAGCCAGCTCGTCGGCCTCACCACCGCCGACGCCCGCCGCTCGCCGGCATCGACCGAGCGCCCCTGCGTCCCCATGCCCTGGCGCTGGGTCGCACGCAGCCCCGGTGAGCGCCTCATGCTGCAGGCGCTCGGCTTCGGCTGTGCGGCGCTGGCCCGCGAGCAGCCGCGCCAGCCGGGTCGCTTCTGGCTCGGGCTCGGCCTCTGCGCCGGACTCGCCGTCGGCGCGCTGCTGGCCACCCTCGGCAAGCCCTCCGTCGAGGCCGTCGGCGCACCGAGGATCGAGCACGAGGGGACCAAGCCCGTGGACGCTCGCGCATGGCCAGCCCCCCAGGAGGACGGCCGCTGGCGGGTCACGATTACCGGCAAGGACTGCCTCGCCGAGCAGACCGACGTGCCTGAAGCCTCCCGCGTGCGTGTGCTCTGGACGAGCCATGAGCGCCCCTGCGCCCTGGACCTCGACGGCGACGGGGAGCTGCGCTATTGCGGCACCCTGGCAGAGCCGGTCCGCCTGCCCGACTCGGAGCAACCTATCCACCGCCGTCTGGCGGTGCTCGCGGCCGATCCGGACGCGCCGGGTATCGACGCCCTGGCCTCGGCGCTGCTCGACGGCGGCAGCGCCGATCAAGTGCTGATCGACCCCAACTGGCCACAGCAGCGGAGACTTCTCACGGGCGCCATGCGCAGCTTGCATCCGGACGATCAGCTCCTGCTGCTCACCCCGGAGCAGACCGCGGCGGACCCGGCCCAGCGCAAGGCCTATGCCGAGCTGATCAGGTCCGACCCCGACCAGCCGCCCTCGGCGCCGCGGCTGTGGCTGGCCGGGGATGACTGGGCGCCCCTCGCGGCGGCCTTGAATGCCTTCGATGCCGGCCAATCCCGCAGCGCCGCGGACGCCTGGGAGGACTTGACGACCCTGGTCGACGGCGAGGGCCAGCCGCTCCTGCTCGGTGGCGTCGGCGGCTGCCGTCCCTGGGAATGGACGGACGAGACCAACGGGATCACCTGGGTGGAGCTGTGCGGCGGGACCTTCACTATGGGCTCGCCAGCGCCCGAGCCTGGTCGCGACAACGACGAGCGCCAGCACCAGGTCGCACTGAGCCCCTTCGCCATCGCCCGTACCGAGACCACCAACGCCCAATACCAGAAGGTTCATACGGATCATCCTGCGAAGGACGATCTGCCCGTGGGGCGGGTCGACTGGCAACAGGCACGAGACTTTTGCCGCGCCGTGGGCGGCGATCTGCCTACGGAGGCCCAATGGGAATACGCTGCCCGCGCCGGCACAACGACCACCTGGTCCTTTGGCGACGACGAAGCCCGTTTGGACGAGCATGCCTGGTACAGCATGAACGCGGACAACAAGGCCCATCCGGTCGCGCAGAAGCAGCCCAACCCCTGGGGCCTGTACGACATGCACGGCAACCTCTGGGAGTGGGTGGCCGATTGGTATGGAGCCTATCCAAAGGTCACCGAGCCCGATCCCACGGGGCCGGAAAATGGCGTCGTCCGCGTGCTGCGGGGCGGCTCTTTCAGGAGCAGGGCCGAGGACACCCGGTCCGCCTACCGGAACAGGAACCTCCCCGAGTTCCGGAACGACGGCGACGGCTTGCGCTGCGCGCGTGCCCCCCGCCGCCAGCCTTGATCGTTGGTCTTTGATCCTTGTTCTTCTCTTCACCGCGCGCAGCGCGGTCGCGCCGATTTTTTGTTGCTAGAATGACAAGATACGCGCCTTTTGCTCATTTTCGTCATACAGCGACAGGCGTTGTTAGAAACCTGACACCCAGGCTGCAACCAGGTCACACGCTGACCGACGACTACGAGCCATGTACCTGAGCCTCCAGCAAGCAGCCGATCGCCTTGGTAAGAGCGCGCGGCAGGTCCGCTACCTCATCCAGACCGGGCGCCTGAAGGCGGACAAGGTTGGCGGGCGCTGGATGGTGAGCGCGCAAGAACTGCCGCTCAGCGATGGACAGCGCGCGGCCATCGACCGTCGGGAGCGCCAGCTGCACGCCGCGGTGGAGGAGGGGCTCGGCCTGAGCGATCAACCCGAGCGGCCGGCGCGCTACTCGGTGCGGGACCTCAAGGCTTTCCAACTGACCCTGCCCCTATACCGACGCGCTGTCCAGGATCTGGGTGCCGACCACGCCGCAACGGTTGCCCTACGCGAGGTCCTGGAGCTCCTCGCCCGGGGCTGCCACCGCTTCGAGCGCAGCGCCAAGGCGGAGGCCTACCGCGAGGCCCGCGATGTCGCCAGCCGCGCTGTCTGTGCCTTGGTGCTCGATGCGGGCGAGCCAGCCGACGCCTTGGCCAGCGCGATCGAGCAGGAGCTGATGGCGAGCCTGGCGGGCCTGCTCCGGCGCCTCGAGCGACGGCGCTCGTGAGCCGGAGACCGACGCCCCTGTATCGCGATAGCTTCGCGCTCTGCGACTGGGTGCTGCAGCATTTCGGGGACGCTGGCGACGCCTTGGGACGTGGGCTGGCGGAAACCGCGCTGTCCCTGCTCAAGGCGATCGTGCTGGCGCTCAAGGCGCCCCATCCCGACGAATACATCGAAACCGCCGACGAGCACCTGATTGTGCTGCGTACCTGGCTGCGGCTCGCGCACACCCGCGGCCAGATCGACGAGGACCAGCTGCTGTACGCCTTGGAGCAGGCCGACCGAATCGGGCGCCAGATCGGCGGCTGGCTGCGCGCGCTCGAGGCCTCCTGAGCCTGTGTCTGTCCAAGATTCGAGGCGTGCGCTAGAGTGCGAAGCGTTGGACCCGAACCTGCTGCTAGCGACGACCGCGTGCTGCGGGGCGGCTCTTTCAGGAACAGGGCCGAGAACACCCGGTCCGCCAACCGGAACAGGAACCACCCCGAGAACCGGAACGACAACAACGGCTTGCGCTGTGCGCGTGCCCCCCGCCGCCAACATGCCGCCAAACGTCCATCGTGCTCGGCGCCATGCAGGGTCCAACCGGGGCGATCAGCCCCGACATCCCATGCCCGCCCGTTCCAGTAGCCCGCGCGGCGACCGTCCGGGCGGGCCTTTGCGTTGAATCCGAAGCCATGCGCAGCGTCCGCGCGGGCTCCTTCGAGCGGCTGACCGCCTTCAAGGCGCTGTGGCGGGCCTGGCTCGCCTACCGCCAGGGCAAGGGGCGTCGGCCGGTGATCACCGCCTTCGACCTCGACGCCGACCGTCACCTGCTCGCCCTGCACCGCGAGCTGGCCGCGGGCGCCTATCGGCCGCGGGCCTATCGGGTCAGCCTGGTGCGCGACCCGAAGACGCGGCTGGTCGCCGCCCCCGCCGTCCGCGACCGGGTGCTGCAGCGGGCCCTGCTCGCCGAGATCGGACCCGCGTACGAGCGCGGCTTCATCGACCAGCACTACGCCTGCGGCAGCGGGCGGGGGCCGCACCGGGCAGTGCTCCAGCACCTCGGCTGCATGCGCCGCTTCCGCCACCGGCTGGCACTGGACATCCACCACTATTTCGCCTCGGTGGACCTCGACCGCCTGCTGGGCCTGTTCGCGCACCGGCTGCGCGACGACGACACCCTCGAGCTCATCCATCGCCTCCTGGCCGCGGGTGCCGGTGTCTATCACACGCCGTTGGCGCGAGGCCTGCTGGGCGAGGTGGCGCCCGGTCGCGGCCTGCCGCTCGGCGGCTTTCTCAGCCATTGGTGCGGTGCCTTCTACCTGGACGGCCTCGACCACCACATCAAGCGGGCGCTCAAGGTCAGAGGCTATCTGCGCTATATGGACGATCTGGTCCTGTTCTCCGATTCCCCGGACAGACTGGAGGCGTGTCGATCGGACATCGCCGACTGGCTTGGACGCGAGCGCGGACTGCGGCTCAAGGACCCGGCGGCACAGGTCCTGCCCAACACGCAGCCCGCCACCTTTCTCGGCTTTCGCGTCAGCCGCGCCGGCGTGCTGGCCGGGCCGAAGATGAAGCGGCGCTTACGGGCGCGTCTCGCAGCCGCGGACGCGGTGACGCCGCAGCGGCTCGCGCGTAGCCTGGTCGCCTACCGCGGCGTGCTGGCGCCCTTTTGACAATGTGTCGAGCGCATGACAGCTGTCATCTGAGTGACAAAACAACGCGACCGCGCTGCGCGCGGTAAAGAGAAGAACGAGGGTCAAAGACCAACGATCAAGGCTGGCGGCGGGGGGCACGCGCGCAGCGGAAGCCGATGTTCACGAGCCGGTAACCGGGACGGATCCTGTTCCGGTTGGCGGACCGGGAGCTCACGGCCCCGTTCCTGAAAGAGCCGCCCCGCAGCACGCGGTCGACGCCTTCGGACGGACCCGAGGGGTTGGTCTGCGCCTCGTTCGGGTAGGGGCCGTACCGGTCCCAGCACCACTCCCAGACCAAGCCATGCATATCATGGAGTCCCCAAGGGTTGGGCCGCTTCTGCGCGACCGGATGGGCCTTTCCGTCGGTGTTCTTGTTGTACCACGCGTGCTCTCCGAGCCGCGCCTCGTCGTCGCCGAAGGACCAGCGGCTGCTGGTGCCGGCGCGGCAGGCGTACTCCCATTCCGCCTCGGTCAGCAGGCGGTAGCCGTCCGCCGTACGGTCCCAGACGACCGCGTCGTCATCCTCGAAGCGGTAGCACAGCGTCAGTCCGTCCGCCTCCGACAGTCGGTTGCAGAAGTGGATTGCATCCAGCCAGGATACATTCACCAACGGCAGGTCGTCGGCGCCGAGCAGGGCCTCCTCGTCTCCGTCCAGTCGCCTTGCGAGCCCCTTCGTCACAAGATAGCGCAGGCAGCGGAAAGCCGAGACCTGGATCTCATGTTGTGGACCCTCGTCGTCGCCCCGGCCGGCCTCGGTGTCCGGACTGCCCATTAGAAAACGCCCAGCGGGAATATCCACCCACCAGTCCTTCGGCACCAGTGTGGGTCTTGCCGGCGCGGGCGGCTCGGCGGGCTGGAGTGCCGCCGGCGGGGTCGTCACCAGCACCGGCTCGCCGCGGAAGGCGAGTGCAGACCCGCCGCCCAGGAGCAGCAGAAAGAGCGGGGCCGCGAGCAGATCTGGCAGGGTCCACACTGCCCAAGCCAGACCCACACCCACGGCAAGGGCCAGGGGCAGCACCACGCGCCACGGCAGATAGTCGAGGCGCCGCCAGGGCGTAAGGGCAATCTCCTCGGCAACCTGGGTGTATCGCAGTTGCTCGGCCCGCGACAGGGCAAGGCGCAGTCGATTCCAACTCTCGGGCAGCCGCATCACCGCGACTGCCGCCTGTGGCCGGATTGGGTCAGATGCCGCGCCTTCCAGCAGCCATCGGCCTGCCGACGAGCCACGCAAAGGCCGGTGTACATGGCGACGGTCTGACCGACGCCACTGGGCTGAGGTAGGGCGAGGGTTGCGCCGGCAGATCCCGGCGGCCCGGGATGTGGGCCCGGTGTCGTCGGGTGCTTCCGAAGGCTCCCAACCTCCAAATCGGCCCGGTCGTCATAGGCGGCCGTGGCGCTGCGACCAAAGGCCTTCGATGCCAAGACCCCGAGTTTGCGGAAGTTGCGCATGCGGTCAATCTCCTGTCTGGAAGAGCTGTCTGCTTCCAGACCAATGAAGCGAGAACCTGAGATCCACCGATCCGGCCGAGACCGCACTCCTCGACGTCAGCAAGCCTGCCCTGAAGGGACACTGCCGTCGACTTGGCGATTGGCCGCTCCTGGGGCGGCTGACTCAGCCGGCTCGGAAGCGTCGGTGACCGCTCTGGGTCGAAAGCGGTCCTGAAACAGAATGTCGGATTCTGTTTCAGCGCCGTTTCCCATACTGGCCGTTATCGCTTTTCTCTTCCTACCGTCCATTTCGCCCACAGAAGCCATGTAGGCGCGCCGGTCATGAAAGCGCCTACATGGCTTGCATCTGGACGTTCTGAAACGGCTCCCCCGACCGGTGCCGGCTAATCGCGATCGTCACCTTCAAATCGAGCTTGTTCAAAAAGCCGATCAGGCGTTCCTGACTGAACCGGTGGAACTTGCCGCACATCAGTGCCGAGACTTCCGGCTGCTTGATACCGAGCACCTTGCACGCCTTTGCTTGGCTGTAACCGTTCTCCTTCAGCATCACCACGACCTGACTTCCAAGGGCCGCGCGTGTGTAAAGCTCTCCGGCATCCTTCAGGCCAAGATCGGCAAAGACATTGCCGCTGCTGCGTTCATATTCGGGTTTGATGTTACTCATCTTGTGCTAGCTCCTTTGCCTCTCCGTAACGCTGTTTAATCAAATCCACCTCGGGCTTGGGCGTCTTAATCCCCGTTTTCGATTTCTTCTGGAAAGCATGCAGGACGTAAATCCTCTCCCCCAGCTGCACCGCGTAAACGGCCCGGTAGGCATTTTTCTGGTGGCGCTCGACGATCTCGAAGACCCCACCGCCAACGCCTTTGAACGGTTTGACGTGCTGCGCCTTCCCGCCGAACTGGGCCAACATGAGCGCGCCGCCAATGGAACGCTGCACCTCCTTGGGAAACCCCAAAAGTCGCTTTTTGGCGTCTCCCATCCAAACGATTTCCTTCAGCATCGAAAAGCATCTACTGTTAGATTATAACAAATTTGTTATAAACCTGGTAGCACAATATCGGCCACGGGTAAATCTTTATCTTGGCCTTTCCCTGTCGTCTGTCGTGGCCACAGAAGCCCGTAGAGGGCGCTCAAAAGTCCGGGTGTCCCCCCCCCCCCTGCTAGCGCCATCAAAACGCCTGTAGAGGCTTCCACGGGGCAAGGTGGCATGGCTGGGGCGCTGCCCTTGCCTTCCTTACCCCCCTGCCAAGCAAAGGGGCCTATCCGTTAGCACCGGCGTGTCCAGTGTCAAGGGCGCGACCGGAGGCCGCAGCCCGAAGCGAAGCGAAGGGACCGGGCGAGGATCGCGGCGCAGCGGACCCTTGACACCTCACCGGTAAATACCCTGTGGGCAGGAGGACAGGGGCTTTCTTCCCCTGTCCTCCTGCCTTCCCGGCGAGGGACGGGGAGTTTGGGGGGCAGAGCCCACCAATGAAAGAAAAAAGCATCCGCGAAGCGGATTCCTTTTATCGGCAAGCGAAGCGCGCAGCGCCGAAGGCGCGGAGGCGTGAGGGATGCGCAGGGCGGCGGAGCCGTCCCCGGAGCGTAGCGCAGGGGATGGAGCGAAGCGGAATCCGGAGCAGCCCGGCCCCGAAGGGGCACGTCCGAGAGAGTTAAAAATAAGTTAGAGATAGTGTTACGCATCCTGAAACAGTAAGTATTCGGTGTACCCGTCCCCTTTCAATCAAGGGCTAAGCGGCGCCTGAAGTCAGGATCCAGAGGATAGAGCCATAAGTCCTTGATGGGAACGGAACGTTTGCCAGCGGGACCGAGTTTTCCG
>Ga0210060_1000336_pt1 | contig 18317 bp, 18 predicted proteins | sample Joice_CattailNLB_FD_184871 | JGI IMG/M metagenome (GOLD analysis project Ga0210060, IMG submission 184871) | Wetland microbial communities from San Francisco Bay, California, USA, that impact long-term carbon sequestration - Joice_CattailNLB_D2... | ecosystem: Environmental > Aquatic > Marine >...
TTCAGGTAGGGGTGGTATTCAATCCGCTGATCGCTTTTTCAACGGCCGCGACAAATACCGCGGCGCTATCGAGTCCGGATTCGACCTTGTCCCTTGGGGTTGGCTCCAACGTGTAGTCGGCATAGGTGCGCAGGTTTTCGAGCTTGCCCAAGGTGGCCCCCAAGCTTCGGTCGAAATGGCCGTCGCGAACAAAGCGTTTGCTGAACTCTGCAATCAAACCGCTGTGGGTCTTAGGTCCAACGAGGCCATGGGCGACGAACATCGCCCACGCCGCGTAGAAGACCGCGTAGTAAGTGCGGTTAGCCGCAGCATCGGTATCCATGCTATCGAGGTCGCGTCGAGCAGTCGCCAGCGCTTGCCGGGCCTTGGCGAGCAGACGGGTAATCACAACACCACACCCTGCCGGCGAATGCTGTCGACCAGATGGGCGGCCCGGTGCTGCGCCGGGTGGATCAGGCTTGCCTGCTCAAAAACCCAGGGCTGAATGTTCACGCCGGTATCTAGCAGGATGGGATAGACCTCATCGATCAGGTCGAGTTGTTCGGCGAGTGGGTCGGTGACCTGATCGAGAAACACCGCCACGTCCGCATCGCTGTCTGGACGATGGTCTCCGCGCGCCCGTGAACCAAACAGGTACAGGGTCTTCAAGTGCGGCCCGTAGCGCGCAGTCAAGAGGGTCTTGAACGATGTCAGGGCGGACCGGGTCACCGGATCGATGTCGGGTTGTTCTGGCGTCATTGGCTATCTTCCGAATCGGCTGTGCGGGGTCGTCCTTCAACCTGCGCGCTCGGCTCGCATGCAACACTATCGGGGCGAGACGGCTTCAGTAGTCCCCCAGTCTCGAAATCTTGGAGAATCTGTCGACAAATGTCCAACAGGTCCGATTTTTTCGACATATTTTTGCGCGATATTCTCCGAAGCCTAAGCTCTTCAAGCCGTTTTCGGTTTGGTGCCGGCTATGCAGGGTTAGGAGCAACGTCCGGCCGGCCAGGGCCCATCATCGCTGGCGGGCGCTTCCGACCCGATGCAGACACTCACTGTGCTGCACCGTGTGGCAGCTCAGCGACGGAAACCGGTCATCGCGGACGAAAGGACTGTCGAGACGGAAACAAGGTTCCCGATTCCGTGGTCTCCCCCCCGGGTTTCTGCTGAAGGGGCCGCCCTGGCACCTGCCGCTCGCAGGATCCGGTGAGGAACGCACAGCATTCAATCCAATGGATGCGTTCCTCAGCGCAATCGATCCGGGCCGGATGGATCGGGAATCAGCGGACCCCGGCCCGATTCACGGGCCCGCCCAGGTTGCCACCGACACCACCGCTGTAGCCGACCCCGGCCTTGCCGGCACCCGCCCCAGGTCGCACACCGACACCCGAGGCCGGCCCGCCAACGCCCCCAGCCCCAACACCGGGCGCCACACCGACCCCGGGTGCCCCGACCCCAGGGGTCACCGCCCGGGCCGTGGTGCGTCGCGCCACGCCCGCATAGCTGACCGGAGTCGCCGGCGCGCCGACGACGGCCTCAGCGCTGGCGATCAGACCGGCGTGAGGACTGGGGCCCATCTGCCCGTTGAGCAGCCAGCCGGCCACCGCCAGGCCGAGGATGGCGATTTTTTTCATAGGGTTGCGTGTCATTTGCTTTCTCCAGCGGGTGCGCCCTGGGGCAGCTCGTCGAGGTCCACGAGGTCATCGGGCTCGAGCCGCTGCGCGCCGGCGGGCGGGGTGAAGGCGAAGGCGTCCGCCGCCGGCGTGACGCCGGTCTTCCAGTCCTTCACGTGCAGGGTGTACTGGGGCGCGCTGTTCAGGGTCTTGCTGGTGATCACCAGCTTGCGGGGGATGGGCCTGTCGCCCACCTCCACCCAGAGCTGCCAGTCGGTGTCGAGGTTGCGGAAGGCGAGGTGCTCGCACTCCACCCCGCCGACGACCCCGCGGCCGATGTGCTTGGCCTCCAGGACCCCGTCGACCAGGACCTCGTAGGCGTTCGACAGCAGGAGGTCGGCGCCCGGCAGGGCGACGCCGTGGCCCGCCCGCAGGGCCTCGAGCAGCGCCTCGACGCTCTGCGGACCTTCGAATTGGGCATAGACGTTGCGATGCTTGCCGAGCACGCTCACGGTCTTGCCGTCGAACACCAGCTCCACGTCGGCATAGCCGCCCACCCGATGGGCGCGCAGCTTGTCCGGACGGCTTAGCAGCGCCCCGCCGGAGTTGGTGAACTGGATCTTCTCGAGCTCCGGGGTGATGACCTCGATGGAGCTATCGAAGCTGAGCTCGATGGTCGTCTGGCTGCCCACATAGTCCGTCATCGACTTGAGGATGGCCTTGGCGTCCCCCTCGCGGGCCTGGGCGAGGGGGCCCGTCCCGATCAGGGAGGCGGCAAGGATCAGGGAGACGGCCGCGACGCGGGCGTAGCGAGGGGCTTGGATTCTTCTATTGGCATTGGTCATGGAATCGATTCCTTGGGGTTGGGTCAGAACGAATCGGAACGGGCGTTGGTAGCGGTCGCGGATGACACATCAAGGCATTCTTGGACCGGCGGGGACGGCACCTTCACCGGTGGTCCAGGGACTCACTGGACCTTCACCACCACGTACTGGCTGCCTGAGGGCTGGTAGTACGTGGCCCCGCATTGATGCAGGGTGGCCCCCTCGATGATGACCGTCGTACAGCCAGCGGGCAGGGTCGCGCGGTACACGGAGGTGGCATAGATGGCGCGGCGCGTCGTGCGGCGGGCGACACCGGCGTAGCTGATCGGCGTCATGGGCCGACCCACTATGGCCTGGGCCTCCGGGACCAAAAAGCCGCCATCGAGCTCGAGCTGCGCGACCAAACCGGCGAGCAGGGCGGCCGACGCGATATGGCTTGCCTTAACCCTTGGCTTGAACATTTGCCTATTTCCTCTCTTAATTGGTTGAATTTCGGATCTGAAGATCGAGGCCGATGGGCAGTGGAATACGATCACTGCCTTGTCTCGGGGATGATGCCGAGCCCGCAGTCGCTTCGGCTCACAGCTCAGGGACTACCCGCCCCGGGTACGGCGACCTCGACAACCCGCAGGGTCGCGCTCGGGTGACGCGCAATCTCGGCCGGATCATGCGAGTCCGAGCCGCAGATGAAGAGGCTGCGGCGTTGCGGCCCGCCAAGTATCACCGCATAACCCTCGGTGTCCAGCTCGACCCGCTCGATGAGCTCGCCGCCTTCGCGCAGCCGCAACACACCGTATTCGCCTTCGGGGTTGGCGAGCCACACCGCACCCTCGGCGTCAAGTGCGATGCCGTCGGGACTCACGTCGGCCGGCAATTGGGCAAAGACGCGCCGGTTAGCGAGTGATCCGTCGGGCTGGACGTCGAACGCGGTGAGGCGGTGGCCCATAGTCTCGGCGACGATCAATGTCTTGCCGTCGGGCGTGATCACGATGCCGTTCGGGAAGTGCAGACCATCGGCGACGACCCGGGTACGGCCATCGGGGTCGAGGCAGACGATGACGCAGGTGTCCACCGGTTTGTTCGCGGGATCGAAGAAGTTGTAGCCGATGTCACCCACGTACAGCCGGTCCTGCGCATCGACGATGCCGTCGCTCAGACAGAAGGTGGTGATGCCGCTCAAGTCGGCCAGGGGCTGCAGCGCCTGACCGTCCCAGCGGTGGATCTGCCGCTGCATCGCGTCGCCGACCAGCAGGCTGCCGTCGCGCCGGAATCCGAAGGCGTTCGGGATGAAGGGCAGCTCCACCGCGGTCTCGACCTTGCCGTCAAGGTCTGCGCTCTTGATGCGCTTGTCGTGGATGTCCAGGAACCACAGCTTGCCGTCGTGCCAGCGCGGGCTCTCGGTCAATTTCAGGCCGTGGCCCTTGTCGATCAGTGTCTTGGCGGAGTGCGTCTGCATGCTGCTCCCTCTGTCGGTGCTCGGGGCCGTTCGACTGCCCGTCGCTCAACGCTTGACCCGGTTGATGAACGCGAGGCGAATGTCGGTGATCGACCAGGTCACATGGCCCGTGCCGCTGGTGTCGTCGCAGTAGATCACGCCGCCGGGGCCCAGGCGCAGGGTCTTGCCGTCGCTGGTTTCCACCTCGCCTTCGCCGGCGAGCAAGATGACGATGTAGGGCTGCGGGGCGGTGTGCGACGGCACCTCGGTCCCGGCCGGGGCCGCAAAGACCGCGAAGGTGCTGACCGCCTCGGTCTCGCTCATCTGCCCCACCGGGTTCGGCGGCGGGCCGACGCGGGCCTCGTACTCCGGGATGTCAAGGACGCCAATGTGCGCCTCGCCCTGTTCGTCGGTGCAGATGCGCGGGAACTTCATTTCCGGCTTTCCTCCTGAGGTGACAGTCAGTTGTCCTGCCAGGCGTCCGCCGACGCGGCACCTACGGGCCGTGAAACCGCTGCAGCGCCGGCCGCAGCGGCCAGCGGCTGGGCAGCAGATTGCCCGCCGGTTCGGCGAAGCGGCAGCGCAAGCTGCCAAGCCGCTCGAAGCGGATCTCGATCTCGGCGCCCGGATCGATGAAGTCGTCGTGATCGAGGCCTGTGCAATCCGGAATGGTGCCCATGCCCATGACCGTTCCGGGCTTTATGGAGGTGATGAATCCTAACCAGGCGAAGACCTCCTCGGCCTTGTGATCGATCTCGGCCGTCGAGCCCTGGTACCGGACCTGCCCATCGACCGAGACGATGACCGGCAGGGCGTACGGGTCGCCGGCCTCGTCCGCGGTGACCAGGTAAGGGCCGAGCTGGTTGCCCTTGTCCATGTCCTTCGTGAGGCAGAAGCCGCCGATGAACTCCTGCGCCTGGACGTCGCGGGCCGAGACGTCGTTGAAGATGCAGTAGCCCGCCACCGGCTGCTGCGGGTTGCCGTAGACGACGGCCAGCTCGGGCTCGATGTCCAGGCGCGACGTGTAGAGCGGCCAGGGAATGGTCTCGCCGTCGCCGATGATCGAGTTCATGTTGCACTTGTAGTAGGACAAGCGCTCCGGCACGCCCGGCGGCGGGGCCGGCGGCTTGACCAGCAGCATCTTGGCGAAGGCCTGCAGGATCGGTGCGGTCTGCGGGTTGTCCTGCTCGTACTTCATCAGGGTGTCCGCAGAGTTCTTGAGATGCCGCGGCGTCAGGCCGAAGTCGAACAGCGCCATGACCTCGACCGGCTCGTGCAGCCGCACCTCCTGCAGCCTCGGCTTCTCATCTTCGGGCCACTCGCCCAGATGGGCCTCGCCCCAGGCCGCCAGTTCGCGTGCCGCGCGCTCGCTCGCCGGCAGGCCGGCCAGGTAGGCGTGGCTGTCGCTCAGCTCGGGCCGGTCGACTGCGCTGCGCTGCCGCAGCGTTGCGAACGCGATGGCGTGGTCGCCGATAACGACGCCGAAGCGGGGCTTCGAGTCGCCTTGCGAAAAACGGATCAGCTTCATCGTGATGCTCCGTGAATCTGTCGGCCGAGGTCAGAGCTCGACCCCTTCAGAACTCGACCCTTCAGACCTCAACCCGTCAGAACTCGACTGGGATGCCCTTCGCCTTTGCCACCGTGAGGACCGCGTCGAAGACCTTCGCGTGGTCCCAGGGCTTGTCGGCGGCCTCGTGGCGGAGCTCCCTGTAGGCCCGCTCGACGTTCATGTACAGCCGCGCCGGGGCGCGCCAGCCGCCGTAGGGTCCGAAATCGATCTTCTTGGACGCCTCCAGGGCGCTCAACCCCTGCCCGAAGCAGCGCTTGGACTCCTCTCGCACGTAGCCGAGGTAGGCCTTCATCTCCATCGCGCCCTCGACCCCGCATACCGGGCCGTGCCCGGGGACGATGACATCCGGGTCGAGCGCGATGATGAGGTCGAGGACCTTGAGCCATTTCTCGTAGGTGCCATTCCAGCCCATGGGGGTGCACTCGCGGAAGATCACGTCGCCGGCGAACACGACTTTTTCCTTGGGCACATGGATGATGGTGTCGCCGATCTGGTGGCACGGCCCGACATAGATCAGGTGCACCTCGGTGCCGTCGAGGTCCAGCACATGCCGCTCCTCGAACACGGTGGTCGGCAGCACCAGTCTGATGTCGTCGAAGTCGTAGTCCTGCTTGAGTTGCTGGGCGACGGCCAGCGCGCCCGGGTGCAGGGCCTTGAGCAGCATCCGCGTGAGGAAGCGATCGGACGCCTTCATGAGCTGCTGGGTCTCCCGCGGGTCGGCGACATGCGGCATCAGCTCCTTGACCGTGCGGTGCGCGATGATTTCGGCGCCGTCGAAGAGCTGGTTCCCCCACACGTGGTCGCCGTCCTCGTGGGTGTTGATCACGCGCCTGGGCATGGCGCGCCAGACCTTGCCGAACAGCTCGATCATCCTGCGCCCGTGAGACAGGTCGGACTGGGTGTCGACGACGACGCCGCCACCCAGGTTGATGAGCCCCGAGTTCGCGTCGCAGACGAGGTTCTTCTCGTTCAGGACGGCAAAGCAGTTCTCGCTGACTTGCTGAAGCTTCATTGGGATCGGGGCTCTATATGGATTCCAGGTTGGTGGGCTCGCTGAGCACCATCTTCCGCGCTGACAGATAAACGAGCGCCTCTTAACACGCTGTCTTGACCGACACAAGCAGATCTTCTAGGCAGCAGTCAGTGGTCGTAGACGGTCGCTTTTCGCCACCAACCTGAAACACAGTTTGAGCCTCGCGCGGCTTAGGTCCTTCCTCTTGCCTGCGGACCAGTTCCACGAGGCCAAAAGGAAGAAGCCGCCCCCGTGTTTCCACCGAGGACGGCCCCATCCGGGGGCTATCAGTAACGGCGCCACATGCGCCGGCGTGCCCCGGCGAAGGAGACCGGCGTGAGCGGCATGCCGATGATGTCGATGAAGAGCGAGGCCGCGCCCCCGCTGGCCGGCGGCTTACCTTCCAGCACCACGACCTCGTAGCTCAGATCCCGGCCTGCAAGCTGCGGGTTGCGCAGGGTCATGACGACGTTGTCCATGGACCCGCCTTCCACCACGGAGAGGGTCCCATTGGGTGGATCGGACTTGAAGCTATCCGCGCCCTCGCCCCAGAAAGGGACGAAGTTCTCGGTCGCCATGTGGCCGGCAAGCCGATCCGGGCGATCCGAAAACAGGATGGTGACGGGGCTGACGCCCTTGAGGGTGAGGCGTCCATCCGCATAGGCCACGCCCTCGGCACTTTGCACGAAGAGGAACTGGGGCTTCGCGTGCGCCTCGCCCCCCTTGTCCTTGTGCTCCGTGGCCTGGGCCGTCTTGAGGGTGAGGGCCAGCGGCGCGAGCAGTGCAGCGCCGGCGATCAGGTTGCGTCGAGTGGTCATAGGGTTCTCCGAGGTTGCCTTTGGTTGTAGCCGGACCGGCAGGGGCCCGGTCGGCCGATGAGTCATCTTCAGTGCATGGCAGAGGCCGTCGGGTTGTGGCCCCGTATTGCGCCCTACGGCCTTTCCACCGAAATGGCCAGGGCGTCGGCGACCTGTGCCGTCACGGCATTCCCCGGCGCGACCTTGGCGAGGTCGATGCTGGGATTGACGCTCACAGTTCGCTTGCTCCCGTCGGGGAGCTGAAGGGTCACATGACGGCTGGCGGCGTCCACGGACACCACGCGGGCTGTGACCTCCGTCGTCGTAGCCACGATGCCGCCCGGCATGGCCCCCTTCGGCGCCAGCGCAACCGCGGCCCCTTCGCCGACGCTGGCTGGCGTACCCTGTGGCCGCAGGAACACGGCCAGGGTCTCGGTCGCCGTGACCCTCACGCGGTCGCCAACCTTGATCTGGTCGAAGTTGATCGCCTCTTTGCCCACCTTGTAGGTCACACGCTTGCCGTTCTTGCCGGCGAGGGTGACCGTGCGATTGCCCCGATCCACGGCCTTGACGGTTGCCGTCATTTGGATGGTCTCGACCGCAATGGCACTGGGGTCCGTACTGCCGCCGCTCTCCATGGTGCTACAGGCCGTTAACAGGGGCAGTGCGGCCGCCAGGACGGACACACGGGTCATTCTCAACAACTTCTTGCTCATAGGGATCAGGGTTAGCCTCAGACAACTTGGATGATGGTTCGCGTCGATCACGCGACTGGGTTTCACCGCAGGGTTGCGGTAAAGAGGTCACTGCTACATCGTGATCGTGACACCGCCGATGGTTCGGAGATTCAGCCCCGAGACTGCGGAATCACGTGCCTTCTCCTTCATTACGGAGGGTGATCTCATTTGGGAAACATGAACTGGACCTGGAGGCGGATCTGCCAATCCGGACCGTCCTCGGGCTTGACGATGTTGTAATACCCGCCGATCTGGGTGTTCACCGGCAACCGGCCCAGGTGAAAGATGTGGCCGATGGCGGCACCCACCGGCACCGTCCACTGCTCCCCCTCGGCCTCCCAATCCACCGTGACGATGGGCGAGGAGCTGATGTAGGTCCCCCCCGGGAGGTTGTAATTGACGAAGGGCTGAATCAGACCGTTGTTATAGGCAGGGGCGTCGCTGCTGGTGCCCAGGGACCAGACGTTGTTGATCAGCATCCCGTAGACCCAAGGGTCGCCCTTTGCCAGGTGCAGAACCACGGCGGTCGGCCCCAGGCCCCAATTCTCGTTGCCCAGGGCGCTCTTGGTGTGGGTCGGGATCTGGGCGATGGCCCCCATACCCCAGATCCACCCATTGCTATCGCTCGGCGACAGGAAGGCCGAAAACTGCGTATCGCCGAGCCCGAAGGTGCTGTCCTGAAGGGGGCTCAACTCCGGCTGCCAGATCAGGGGGAAGATGGTGCGGGTGATGAGGTTCCAGTCCTTGTTGAGCGTTACGGGGATGACGGGCTGGATGTTCAGAATGTTCTGGGTACCCTCCAGGGGACCGTAGTTGAGGTTGGTGTTGTTCTGGAAGGGGACGCTGATGAGGTTGGCGATGGGGTTCTGCGCCAGCTTGGCCAGCTCTTCGGCGCTCAGGGCCGCGTGCGCCAGAGGGGCGCACGCCATTGGGAACGCCAGGGCCACGAGGGCCCGGGCCGCCGCCAATCGCATCTGCCCCAACAGGGGTAGGAAAACCAATGACACCGTGCACTCCTTCAAAGAATCGAGCATAGGGAACGACATGAGGACGATCTGCTATAGGGTTGATTGGCTTGGTGAAGCAAAGCCGGGTTCGCACCATCGCGGGTCAGTGCGGCGGTGCGAGCCGAAGGGTTGAAGTCGGAGTTACCGGGGGCCTTCGTTGTAAGCTGGGGGAAGCAGGATGGCGCCAATCCTGCCGGTCGCGGCGCCAAGGTCGCTTGACATCTTGCGACAAATTGCTGAAGCCCTCTGCGTTGCGAGCGCCGGGCGCCTGTTCCTCGCCAACTTGGCCGAAGGCGCGGCCGAGTCGGTGGGCATGCATCCCCATGTGCGGATGATCAATCCCAACCACTGTTAATGCCCGACACCCCGAGCGATCAGCCGTCTTCAGCGCAGCGGCGAAACCAGGCCCAGGCCAGGAACATCGTCAGCACGGCGTGCAGTACCACGGCCGGCCACAGCAAGACCCCGACGAATTCGCCCTCGAGTCCAACCAGGGTGAGGTACAGGGTCACGCCCCCGCTGTAGGTCAGCATCCCGACCAGCCTCGTGTCCCTCGACCAGCAGCTCAGGCCGAGCCCGATCAGGCTGATCCCCGTGATCCGCGCGAGCGCCACCGCGACCCCGGTCAGGTCGTCGAGGCCAAGCAGGAGGCGGACAATGATCGCGGGGGCCAACAGCAGGGCGAGGCCCGTAGCCGCCTCGCCCAAGGCGGCCAGGGCCAGGGCTGGTCTTGCGGCGTCTTTCACTGGACTAATGCTTCGCACCGGCACCGTGGTCCGCCGGGACCGCCTTGGCCTCCGCAGTTGCATCCGGCGGGGGTTCGAGTTCGAAGGTCAGCTTGTCGATCGTGCCGGTGAACTCGAATGGCGAGTCGTAGCGGTACTCGATCATCGCGACCCCGGTGCGCGTGTCCTGACCGATATCAAAGGTCTCGTCCTCCGGGAAGGTGATCGGGGTGCCGTGCTCCATGGAGTTCTTGGCCACCTCCTGACCGTCCACGTAGAGCACGCCCGTCCCGCCCTTGCCCAGGCCCGGGCCATCGATCTTGTAATCAAAGACGATGCTGTGCTTGCCGGGCTTGAGCTCGGGCCCTTCCCAGATGGTGCGCTTGAGGTCGAGCAGATTGTAGAGGAACACCACCCTGCCCCGACCGATCCCCAGCTCGCCCTTGCTCAGGAAGAGCCCATAGCCGCCGAAGCGCCCGCCCTGGGTGACGATCATGCCTTCCGCGCCGCCTTCGGGGATCGTAACCTCCGCGGTGATGGTGTATGACTTGTTCAGGAGGTGCGGCGCCGTGCTGTCAGGCACGTTGGCCAAGGGGCCCGAGTAGGTGAAGGTGGTTCGCCCCGCCGTCAGGCTCGGCTTCGGCGCGTTCCAGCGTGCGAGCGTCGTGTTGTCGAGCGGAAACACGTCGTACTGCTTGGCCTCCGTGTAGAAGATCTGCTCCATCTGCTTGAGCTTCTCCGGCATCTTGGCCGCCAGGTCGTTGTTCTGGGTGGGATCCTCCATCACGTTGTAGAGCTCCCACTTGTACCCGTCGATCACATCCGGCGGCGTCTTGCTGCTCAACTCCCACGGGATCGTCACCGGGGTGGTCGCCGCCACCCAGCCGTCGTGGTAGATGGCGCGGTTGCCGAGCATCTCGAAGTACTGGGTCTTGTGCCGGGTCGGCGCCTTGGCGTTGGCCTGGTCCCAGGTGTAGGCCAGGCTCGTGCCTTCGATGGGGTGCTGCTTGATGCCGTTGATCGTCTCGGGTTGCGAGATGCCGGTGGCCTCCAGGATGGTAGGCACGATGTCGATGACGTGGTGGAACTGGCGGCGGGTGCCGCCCGGGTCGCCGATGTGGCCGGGCCACGAGATCGCCATGCCCTGCGCCGTGCCGCCGAAGTGCGACGGCACCTGCTTCATCCACTTGAATGGGGTGTCGAACGCCCAGGCCCAGGCCGCCGAGTAGTGCGGGAAGGTGCGGTCGGACCCCCAGAACTCGTACCAGAGGAGTTGGTCCTTGACCGGCACTTCGATGCCGTTGAAGGTGGTAAATTCGTTGGGCGTACCGTTGACCATGCCTTCGGCACTGGCCCCGTTGTCGCCGCTGATGTAGATGATCAGGGTGTTGTCGAGCTCGCCGAGGTCCTCGACGGCCTGGATGACACGGCCGATCTCGTGGTCGGTGTAGGCCTGGTAGGCCGCATAGACGTCGGCCTGCTTGATGAAGAGCTTCTTGGCGTCCCAGTCGAGCGAGTCCCAGCGCGGCAGCTTCGCGCCACCGTAGATCTCCTGCCCATCCGGCCAGGGCGTCAGCTCTGCGTTCTCGGGCATGATGCCCAGCCGCTTCTGGTTGGCGAAGATGGTCTCGCGCAGCTTCTCCCAGCCGTCGTCGAACAGGTGCATGGCGCTGATCTTGTCGATCCACTCCGGCGTCGGATGATGCGGCGCGTGCACGGCGCCGGGCACGTAGTAGACGAAGAAGGGCTTCTCCGGCGCCAGTGCCTTGAGCTGCTTCATATACTGGATCGCCTCGTCGGCCATCGCCGTTTCCAGGTTCCAGCCGGGATTGCCCTGGAAGGGGAAGATCGGCGTCGTGTTGCGGAACAGGTTCGGTTGCCACTGGCTGGCGTCGCCGCCGACGAAGCCATAGAAGTACTCGAATCCCATGCCGTTCGGCCATTGCCCGAAGGGCCCGGCCTGGCTGTCGGCGAAGAAGGGCGTGTTGTGGTCCTTGCCGAACCACGAGGTCGCGTAGCCGTTATCTCTGAGAATGGTGCCGACGGTGCCCTTCTCGATCGGGATGATCGAATCGTAGCCCGGGAAGCCGGTGGCGATCTCGCCGACCACGCCGAAGCCCACCGAGTGATGGTTGCGCCCGGTAATCAGCGCCGCGCGCGTCGGCGAGCACAGCGATGTGGAGTGGAAGTTCGTGTAGCGCAGGCCGCTGTTGGCGATGCGGTCCAGCGACGGGGTCGGGATGACGCCGCCGAAGGTGCTGGGCGAGCCGAAGCCGTCGTCGTCGGTCATGATCAGCAGCACGTTGGGCGCCTTCTTCGGCGGCACCACACGGGGTGCCCACCAAGCCTTCGACTCGGATGCCTTCTCCTTGATCACCCCGCCGAACTTCGGATCCGGTGGCGGCAGGTTGTGGCCGCTGATGGTCGTGGTGGCGCTGGGCGAACCCAGGACGCCGGTGGTCTGTACCTCGGTTGCGAGGCAAGAGGCGGCCACGCACAGGAGCGCGGTCCCCCAGAGTACCGAACCTAGGACGTGCTTAGCGGCTGTCATCAGCTTTTCCTTTGGGTTATCGGCAGCGCCGGAGTCAAGGTACTGCCGTCAATCGTGGAGCACCGTCGGACCGATCCGTGATCGGGCGTCTGCAATGGGCCGTGCGATTATACCGAGATCCGGCGGGGCGATCCTGACATTTCTCGACACACCGCACGGCGGCCGCTAAGTCGTGGGCCGGCCGGACCGAGTCGCGGCCGTCTCCGGCGGCACCCGCCCGTTCAACCCTGGCGCTGGGCGGCGCGCCAGCGGCTGGGAGCGGTCCCGGACCAGCGGCGAAAGGCCCGGCTGAAGGCGGTGGCATCCGCATAGCCGAGGGTCACCGCCAGTTCCTCGACGCCGAGCAGGGTATCGCGCAGGAGCTGGCGTGCGATCCGATAGCGGGTCTCATCTAACAAGCCCCTGAAGCTCGTACCCTCGGCCTGGAGGCGGCGATTGAGGGTGCGCGAGTGCAGCCCGAAGAGCGCGGCGATCCGCTCCAGGCTGGTCCTGCTCGCCGGGTCGCCGGCGATCAGCAGTCGGCGCAGCACGCGCCCGACCCGCGCGCGAAGACCGAGGTCGCGCAAGGCATCCAGGGCTTCGATCTCGCGCAGGGTGTGCACATAGGCGGCCGGATCGGCCCCCGCTAGGGGTCGGGACAGACCGGTAGCGGGGAAGGCCAAGGCCGCGTGCCGGGCCCCGATCCGCAGGGGGCAACGGAAGAAGCCCCGGTAGGGGGCCAGGTCCCGGTTCGGCGCCGGGTGCAGCGCGACTTCGGTCGCCTTCCAGCCTGGACCTCCCAGGGTCTCCAGGACATTGAACATGATCGCCAGGGCACCGTCGTAGATCGGGTGGGTGCCAGGCACGTCCGGCCAATGGATGACATAGCCGAGCCGCGCCTGATCCGCCTGCTCCCAAAGCAACGGGACGGCCCCGCGATCATGCAGATGCGAATACAGGATGATGGCGCGCAGGGCACCGCCAAGGTCCGGGGCGGCAGCGGCCAGCCGACCCACCAGGCCCAAGGTCTCCAGCCCTGAGCGCCGGCCAAGTTCAAGGCCCAGGTGGGGGCACTGGGTCACCTCGGCGCAGTGGGCCAACAGGCAGCCCATGGCCACGAAGGGGATAGTGTTCTCCGCGTCCGCGAAGAGCGCGAGGTCCACACCGGCCTCGGCGATCAGGCGGTCGGGGTCGTGGCCGAGGTCCCGCAGCAACCCGGGCAGGGGGAGCAAGGCGGCCATCCGGCATGTACCCTCGCCCACCAACGCCGCGCCGGCAGGCGAATGACGGGACTCGTGATCGACTGGTCTCATGATTCTGGTCCGGTGGTTCGAGTCCGGGATCGGTTCTGCCAACGCCGTGCGCTCGGTGGGCGCAACTGCGGTGGACCCCAATGGGGTCGGGGCGCGTCCTAGCATCGGCGTCGCGGGCAAACTCAGCACAGCGATTCACGGTCGCTACGGACGCTTGCGGCGAATCTGCATCGGTCCTGACAGTGCGATGCTGATGTCCGACCGTCACCAAGTTCCATCTAGCCGACTCCGCCGGCGGGGGTACAGCTTCGGTTGGGAACATCCCTGGCTGCAGCCCGACAGGGTGGGAATAAGTGGTCCCCATGTCCATGACAGGTTTCTCCCAAGTTCGCGCTGGACCGCCTTCTTCAATGGCAGCGGGCTAGCGCCAGGCCCGGCCGGCGGCCGGTGACGCCCCATGCTCACACAAAACCTCCCAACCGGAGGCGATTTCTAGCCAGGGCCCTGGCGCTGAGCGACCGCTTTAGGTTGCACTCCCGCCGGTTGCCAACGTGGCGCCAGTGACGGGTATTGTTAAGGGTTATCAGATGCCTACCGCCGCGGGTAGGCGGTGTGTGGCGGCACGGAGATGTGAGGACGTGGGGGAGGCTAGCAGGTCACTGCGTGCGGCGGTAGGCGTCTGATAAGCCTCGAGGGAGGAAACCGCGGGCAGGATGGCGATGAGGTGCGGGGTCGCTATGGGGATTGGATTGTCGGACCTGGTCGGAGGGCGAGGTGGAAGGCGGCTGAGGCCACGCATGGAAACGCGTACAGGCCCGTGCAACGGGAACTTGGCGCGCTTGGGGAAGTGGGTCGCGTGCGATGGGCCCGGATGATGTCCGGCGCAGGGTCCTGCTGGGCCGGTTGACCACAGCGGCTGCGTCGCCGCCTGGCGGGGAGCGCAGCAGCGTTGCGACAAGGGCCGTTCGCCAGCCGGTGGCTCTCACGGACTGGCGCCCCGGGAGTCGAGCGGTACCCGTGGGGCGTGAGCGCGGGAGATGGTCTGGATCACGACCATGGTCGCGCCGCAGCACGGACAGCGATGCCAATCGACGGGGCCAGCAGACACCACGGGGGCGTCAGTGGTCTGATCGGGGATCGCCAGCACCGGGGGTGGCTGGGTCTCCAACAAGGCCCTGGCCCGTGCCAGGTTCTCGACCCGCGTGGCATTAGCGAGCAGCCCGTAGTGGCGGATGCGGTGGAATCCTTGGGGCAGGACATGCAGCAGGAAGCGGCGCATGAACTCCGCCACAGACAGCCTCATGCGCCCGTGGCGGCAGCGCCCTTTGGCTCGATAGTCCTTCCACTTGAAGGTGACCCCGTGGTCATCGACGGTGATCAGCCGGCTGTTGGCAATGGCCACGCGGTGGGTGTAGCGCGACAGATACGCCAACACCGCCGCCGGCCCGGCGAAGGGGCGCTTGGCATAGACCACCCATTCGCCCTGGCGCAGCGGGGCGAGCCAGTTGGCGAAAACCGTTGGCTGTGCAAGCTCGGCATGCTCCCCGAAGAACTGCAGCTCACCCGCCCCGTGGGCGGCGTGGAGCTTCTCGCACAACAGCCGGCGGAACAAGCGCGAGAGCACCCGCACGGGCAGGAAGAAGCCGCGCCGGCAGGCCACCCAGCGCCGCCCATCCACGCCGATCCCGCCCCCGGGCACGATGCAGTGCAGGTGCGGATGATGGGTCAAGGCCGAGCCCCAGGTATGCAGCACGGCGGTCAGCCCGATGCGCGCCCCCAAGTGCTTCGGATCGGCTGCGATGGTCATCAGTGTCTCGGCGGCAGCCTGGAACAGCAGGGCGTAGATCACCGACTTGTTGGTGTAGGCGATCGCGCCTATGGGTGCCGGCAGGGTAAAGACCACGTGGTAGTACTCCACCGGCAACAGATCGGCCTCGCGCGCGGCCAACCACTGCTTGGCTACCGCCCCCTGGCACTTGGGGCAGTGGCGGTTGCGGCAGGTAATGGGGCGCGCCCCATTACCTGCCTTATGGGGAGCACTTCGTAATGGAGAGTGAACCCGGACACGCGGTCGACCGGCCCCCGATTTCCCTCGATCCCGCCCCAGCACCGACGCGACCTGACTCCCCATAAAAGCAGCGCCCTCCGATTGCTACAGTGGTCTCCGCCATCCAGGTCAGTGATAGGGGGACATCATGTTGGAGGAGTATTTTTCCGCACCCAAAACCCTTCGGCGCCTGCGTACCGGTCCGAGCGCACCGTACATCGACGGTTTTGCCGCGACGCTCCAGGAGAATGGGTATTCCGTGGCGAGCGCCGTACGCTATCTACGTGCGGCTGCCCATCTAGGCCATTTTCTCGCCAGGCGGGGCCTGAGCTTCGCTGCGATCGATGCGGGGATCTCAGAGAGCTTTCGTCGCCATCTACCAGACTGCTGCTGCCCGCTTTCGAACGGCGGAACCATCAATCACCACGTCGTCTTCGGTGTAAAGCGATTTCACCATTATCTAGTGCAGATTGGCGTCTGCCTGGGCGAGGAGGCTGGTGTTACCGAGCCGAGCGAACCGCCGTTGATCGCCGGCTTTCGCCACTGGCTTGAGGTCCATCGAGGCGCCGCACCACCGACCGTCAAGCAGTATTGCCGTGGTGCCGGCGAGTTGCTCGATGCGCTGGGTGCTGATCCCGGGCGATGGGGTGCCCGACAAGTACGGACTGTATTCCTCGGTCCCGCCGATCAGAGCGGTGCGGCGACGATGGAGAAGCGGGTGACCGCGATCCGTGCGTTCTTACGCTATCTCATCGCACAGGGCCAATGCCCTCGACGCCAATCAAAACGTACCCACTTGCGCTAGGAAAAACGGACCCGCCTAGCGCGCAGTGGATGAGTACTTTTGGAGTTTGGTAAAGGGCGCAGTAAGGCGCCGGTCGCGGTCCGGTTCTCGAAGAAACCGGACCGCGACCGGCGGTGCGAGGACGGGCGGGGTCAGCGTGGTGCCGATCTGTCGGGGGGCACTGCGGGGGCCGAGGGACGGCCCGGCTAGGCGCAGGGTGATGTTGCCAGCGGCCGAGCAAGGTATTGACCAGGGGCTTATGGCTGGGCAACTCATCCCGGTGTTCGAACCCGAGATTGGTAGGGATGAGTGTGGCCTTGCTGTCGATGGTCGCGGAAGCCGACGGATTGTTGGGGAAACGCGCGTGCGACCGCGAGCATAAATACGCCGGACATGAGTAACCGGCGCCTTCCTAATCCGCCAACGAGACAATACTAAGTCATTGATTATTACGTTATTTCTAAACTGTCCGCAGGCAACGCAGCATGCACCTGCCTAGCGCTAACAGCCTGTCCAGTGGCCTCATCGCTTGGATGTACAGCCTCACAGGGCCTAGCAGGCAACGCGCCAGTCTTGTCGTCGGCAACGTAACCGGCGGTCAGCGTGCGAGTCGATAGAGACTCATCCGTGCAAGGCCACCGAAAGGCACTGACATCGGCAGCGTTGGCGCGCGCCAACATCACCAACACCCCCGCGAGACGGCTGAGTGGGAATGATGCAGCGAGGGAGTGGCCGCTGTAAAGGCTCAAAAGTAAATGAGACCGTTAGCGCAGACTCCTACGCAACCAGGGGTGGGTCTGATTTCTTAGCAGAGGGTGGGTCATTTCCGATTAGCGTTGAGGCCAATGCCCGGCCGACCTCGATCAGGCCGTGCCTGTCCAGGCGCATTGGCGCTTGGCCTCACTGCCCAGGTCGCTGACCTCGGAGCAGCTCGAGCAGTTGATTGCCGCCTGCGAGGGCGATTCCTGCAATCGCCGTCGTGACCGGGCCATCATTTTGTTGCTGGCACGGCTCGGGCTTCGCGCTGGCGATGTGGCCAGGATGCGCCTAGGCGACATCGAGTGGGACAGCGCCACTCTGCGGATCTGCGGCAAGGGACGTTACGAGGTCCGCCTGCCGGTTCCTCAGGATGTCGGCGAGGCGGTGATTGACTATCTTCAGTGCCGACCCAGCGGGGTTCAGAGCGACAAGCTTTTCCTGCGTACGATTGCACCTTTCGGCCCATTCGTCTCCGGCGATGGGGTCTCCTCGGTTGTCAAACGCGCCTTGGCGCGCGCCGGCGTGAAGTCGCCGGCGAAGGGGGCGCATTTGCTGCGTCATACGGCGGCAACCGAGATGTTGCGCCACGGAATTCCCCTCGAGCAGATCGGCTCGGTCCTGCGTCATCGGGGGGTCGATACCACGGCTTACTACGCCAAGGTCGATATGGTTCTGCTCATGCAGGTGGCTCAGCCCTGGCCGGAGGTGCTGCGATGAGACAAGCCATCGAAGCCTATCTCGCGGTCCGGCGTACCAGCGGTTTCGAGCTGAAAAACGACGCCTATCTGCTGCACAGCTTTGCCCGCTTCGCCGCTGCGCGTGGGGAGTCACGGGTGCGGACGGCCACGGCGGTCGCTTGGGCGGCCCGGAGCACTTCCGTAGTTCAACGCGACGTCCGGCTCAAGTGTGTATGCCGCTTCGCTCGTTTCGTTTGTCTCGAAGATGCGGAGCACGAACTGCCGCCGGCGGGGCACTTTGCTCCTCACAAGACGCGCCGATTGCCGTACCTCTACACCGATGCAGAGCTCGAGCGCCTGATCAAAGCCGCATTGCAGCTTGGCCCACCGGGCGCGTTGCGACCGGACACCTATGCGACCCTCATCGCCTTGCTCTCGGCCACCGGACTGCGCATCTCCGAGGCATTGGGCCTGCGGTTTGGCGATGTCTCCTCAGAAAGCCTGCTGATCCGAGAGACCAAGTTCCACAAATCTCGCCTGGTGCCGGTGCACGAGACCGTCGCCC
>Ga0210060_1000337_pt1 | contig 18292 bp, 21 predicted proteins | sample Joice_CattailNLB_FD_184871 | JGI IMG/M metagenome (GOLD analysis project Ga0210060, IMG submission 184871) | Wetland microbial communities from San Francisco Bay, California, USA, that impact long-term carbon sequestration - Joice_CattailNLB_D2... | ecosystem: Environmental > Aquatic > Marine >...
GCCGCACCGGCGATCGCGCCGCCGACCACGGCGATGGTGGTACCGGCGCCCCTTCCGATGCCACTTCCCAATGCGCCGCCGAGCGCGCCGCCCGCAAGGGCGCCGACCCCGGATTTCGTCCCCTCGATCTGGACTTGCCGGACTTCCAAGACCTGCCCGTACTCGACCGTCTGGACCTTCTGGGCCCGCTCGCGGGAGTAGGTGTTCCCCGACATGCTACCCGCACACCCCGTAAGAGCAAGGACAGACACGATAGCCACAGTTTTCCACACGACGTTCATCGCGGCCTCTCCTGAAATCAAATGGAACTCTGCATACCATGCTACCACGGAACGAGCATGCCGCTTCGCGAATTTCCCGTGATATCTGCCCGGGGGCGAATCGCTCGCGTGGGCGGGACATGGCTAGGGGATATGGAGTGGGCTTTTGTATTGAACACCCCGACGGGTGATTTCTTTTCCTACAACGGAGGTATGAGACTGACACGCCAATGACAGGTCGGGCGTTCCAAAAAACAGGTGTCTTTCCGTGAAAAAGGGGGCCGCTTTTCACGGCCCCCCTGCTGTTTTTGTTCCGACAAACTCCCCGATTTCATACCAACTGGTTACTTCTTCAGCTTCGTGAACTTCGCTCCCTTCAAGGAGATGTCCGCCATCAGGCCCTTGGTGTCGAAAACGAATCCGACAACCGGATTCCGTGCCGTGGTGGTGTCGATGTCGCCCCCGGCTCCTACATTGACCATCGCGACGTTCGCGTCGACCCCTGCCTCCCATCCATCGCTCCCCTGGAACCGCTTCAGCGCCTCCTCGGTCATGAAGGCAATGATGATGTCCTGGGACTGGCCGCCGAACGTGAGCCCGAAGGACCCGGCTACGAGGTTGTAGTACCCATTCGTTTTTCCCCCGACCCGCAGCGCCCCTTCTCCGTATTGCCCGCCGACGAAGAATCCTGCTTTGACGACATTCGGCATCACGAGAAGACCCTTCGCCTCCCTGGCGAACTCCTTCGCCCCTTTCACCTGCTTGTAAAACCGTTCCAGGCAGACGTCGACGCTCGTGTCGATCTCCCGGGGCGACTTGGCAAACGACGCCCCTGCGGGGACCGTCGCAAGCAGGATTGCCCCCAGGATCGCGCACAGGGCGTATCGCATTCTCCCGACCCGATCCGTACCGGTCCGTTCTCTCATCCGCTTGACCTCCCTTAGGTGTTTTCCCCGGCAGGTGGGAGCGAGGGTGCCACCGCGGGATAATTTCCCTTCGCTTCGACCCGCATCCGGGACTTCTCATGTTCCTTGCGGGCCTCCTGCGTTCCCGCCCCGATGATCCCGATCCGCATCCTGCCTCAACCGTGTACCAGGATTCTATCCCAAGATGTGTGATTCTTAATCTTGGATGCAGGAACCGGGCCCGGAGAATCAGAAATATCTTTCTCTCGCGCCCACCGGGATGGGAACGTCCGCAGAAACGAAATCCATTCGTGTACACTCGTATGGCGAGGCAACCCTGCGGGAGGGGAGGACTATTGACAAAACAGATCCCTGCCATCTTCATCGGACACGGCAACCCGATGAACGCATTGCTGGATAACGCATATACGCGAGGTTGGGCGGCTATCGGCAGGGAAGTCCCGCGGCCGACCGCCGTCCTCTCCGTTTCCGCCCACTGGTACATCCCCGGGACTTCGGTGACGGCGATGGGCGCTCCCCGAACGATCCACGATTTCGGCGGCTTTCCGCAGGAACTGTACCGGATCAACTACCCGGCGCCGGGCGATCCGGCTCTTGCGGACCGTGTCCGGAGCTTGCTTGCGCCGATCTCCGTCAGCCCCGACCGCAGCTGGGGGTTGGACCACGGGACCTGGACCGTGCTGCGTCATGTATTCCCCCGGGCCGACATTCCGGTGGTGCAGCTCAGCATCGACGGGCGGCAACCGGCGGGATACCACTATGAAGTCGGGAAACGACTTGCGCCGCTGCGCGACGAAGGGGTCTTGATTCTCGGAAGCGGCAATCTCGTTCACAACCTGCACGCCTATTCGTGGGGGCGGCATGGGGCGGAACCCTTCGAATGGGCCGTACGATTCGAAAGAAAAGCCCGCGAACTGCTGTTTGCGGGCGACGACGGACCGCTGGTTGCCTACGAGACGCTTGGAGACGACGCGGCGCTGGCCATTCCCACGCCCGATCACTATCTGCCTCTGATTTACGTCATCGCTCTCCGGCGGGATGGAGACCCGATCCGTTTTCCGGTCGAGGGCATCGATGGCGGCTCGGTGTCCATGCTCGCCATTTGGATGGGATGAGCCCGGGGCGGCTGTTTACGAACGCGGTGATGGGATGATTAACGCCTCGGGCCTGCCGTGCTATTGTCTTTGTATATCGATGATTGGGTCCCAAACCCTTCTTCGCGAGAACGATACGGGCAGGAAGGCCCGCAGTGTCCGGCAGCCGCCTATGGATAACCCGTCGCTTAACGGCCAATGGCAATAGTCATGCATCCGGAAATTTCATAGCCAAAAGGGGAGGGACGCCGAAATGGAACTGACGCGCAGGACCGTTCTGTTGTTGGTCATGGTGATCTTTGGGTTCTCCCTCATCGAATGGGTCCATGCAGACATGGCCGCCCCGAAAAAACATGCTGCGGCTTTCGACATGAAGCAGGTGGACCGGGGGCGCTATCTGTCGCTGATCTCCGGGTGCAACGACTGCCACACACCGGGATACGGGCTTTCGGAGGGAAAGGTTGCGGAAAACCTGTGGCTTACGGGTGACCGGTTCGGATGGCGGGGGCCGTGGGGAACGACGTACGCGGCCAACTTGCGGCTTTTCGGCAACTCGATGACAGAGGCTCAATGGGTGGCGGCCGCGCGAACCCTCAAGACCAGACCGCCGATGCCGTGGTTCAATCTGAACAAGATGCATGCGGAGGATTTGAAGGCCATCTATCAATTCATCCGATACCTTGGTCCGGGCGGGGAGGCCGCTCCGGCGTACGTGCCGCCGGATCAGGAACCGAAAACCCCTTATGCATTATTTCCCTCCCCTCCCAAAGGGGATCGTAAATAGGGCAAGAAATGGTTTAGATATTTACCGAACGGTTGGAGGGGGCACTGAAGAGCAGGTGCCCCCCCCCATCCGTTGTAAACAAAGGCCTTGCAAGATTCTCTCGCGTGATGCGTCAGCTATGCTTGATGAACGTCCCCGCGGAGTACTCCTCAAAGGCGATCCGGAGCTCCTCCCGGGAGTTCATGACGATGGGCCCGTACCAGGCCACCCGCTCGCCGATCGGCTTCCCCGACGCGAGGAGGAACCGCACCGGGGTTTCCTCGGTGGAGACGGTCACCTCGTCGCCGTCCCCGTACAGAACGAGGGTTTCGGCGTCACAGAGGCATTTTCTCTCCATGTCGAAATAACCTCTCCCCACCGTGTCCCGGGCATAGGGATCCCGCTCGGGGTCAAAGAACCCGCTGCCCTCGATGACATAGGCGAAGACGTTGTGTCCCCGTTTTACGGGGTGGTGGAAAGCCGCGTTCGCCGGCAGGGTGACGTCGAGGTACTCGGGATCGGTCACGATGTCCTTCACGGGCCCCTGCACGCCGTCCACACGACCGCTGACGATTTTCACGAGGGCGCCTCCGGACAGCGCGACCTCCGGAATCTGCTCTTTTTTCACTTCCCGGTACCGGGGGTCCATCATCTTGTGCGAAGCGGGAAGATTGGCCCAGAGCTGGAATCCCCCCATGCGGCCCTTCCCGTCTCCCTTCGGCATCTCCTGGTGGATGATGCCGCTTCCCGCGGTCATCCACTGGACGTCGCCGGGAGAGATCACACCGCGGTTCCTCAAGCTGTCGCCGTGTTCCACGGTCCCCTCGAGCATGTAGGTGATCGTCTCGATTCCCCGGTGCGGATGCCAGGGGAAGCCGGGGAGATACTTCGACGGGTCGTCCGAACGGAAATCGTCGAGGAGAAGGAAGGGATCGAACTGGGGGACCTCCTGGTAGCCGAAGGCCCTTTTGAGGTGAACCCCGGCCCCTTCCCTCGTCGGATTGGCCCGCCATACTTTCCGGATCGTCCTTGCGACCGTCATGGCCACACCTCCTCCCGGACCGCTTGCCATGGTCCGCCGCCAGGTGACTTGCCCACTTGATCGGCCTCCTGATCATAGTGCAGAAATCTTCGGTATGCACCTCTGGAATTCACGAAGGGAAGTCCGGACGAACTGCAAATCCCGTGCATACGACCGCCTTTTTCGGGGTGAAAAAGGGGGTCTTCGGATCGCCTGTTGATGCCGGGAACCCCTTGTACGGATGAGGAATTTTACAGGAAGAGGGTCACATGCATCCACCCTGTTTGGACGTCTGGCGGACTCCGAAGGGATCGTCGCGCATCAAACGAGGAAAGGGACCAAATAAAAGGGGAGGAACCACCAATGGTAACCGTCATGGCATTCCACAAAGTTGAGGATTCGAACCGTTGGTTGCAAGCATGGAAGCCCGGGCCGGGAAGCCGGCACGAGGATTTCCGGCGACACGGAGCCCCCCGTGTCCGGGTATTCCAGTCTCCTGATGATCCGAATGTAACCGGGTTGGTCATTGAGGTGGAGGATTTCAAGGCCTTCAAGAGCTTCCTGGAATCGCCCGAAGGGAGCAAGGCAAAAGCGGCCGACGGAGTGAAGTCAGAAACGATGAAGATCTTGAACGAGGTGGGCCAGTCTTAGCGAAACGATACTCGTTGAAGCGAAGCCGACAGGAGGTCACGATGGGCACAAGCGTTATTCTTTTCGGGTGGAACAGGTCAATTCCCGGCCGAGAGAAGGTAAGCGCAGAGCATTTCAGCGAATTCGTGAAGTACATGGGTGGATTGCAGCAGAAGGGAGCGATTCAGGCGTTCGACATCGTGTTTCTCGACGCGCACGGCGGGGATTTGAACGGGTTCTTCCTGATTCGGGGGGAATCCGCCAAACTCGACACGCTGGTTTCGACGACGGAGTGGATCACCCATATGACTCGGGCTACCCTTCATCTCGAAGGGTCAGGCGTTGTTCGCGGCGTGACCGGTGACGAGGTCATGAAGAGAATGGCGATTTGGACGAGTGCCATTCCCTCATGAGCGACGATTCGGGAAACGGATCTGGCCTGCCTCCGCTTTAGGGCCAGCTGGATGTGGGGAATTGCTCCGATCACTGAGGGCGGGGTATTCCGGTGGGAGAGGAAACCGGGTAGAAGATCAACCGCATCATAGAGAAAGAAGAGGCAACCCCTCCCCGGGAATGGGAAGGAGCAGGCGAGAGATGGTGAGATTTCCACCGAACCATCGGGATGCAACCGACCGGATGCCGCGACAATTCCATGACGTGCAACACGATAGGAGGTAACGGATTCGGATAGGTTGCGGCAAACGCACGGAGGAAAGACACGATGGCCACACCAAGCATTGAGGGTACTTACAGGCTGGTCCGCCGGGAGCTTCCCGACGGTACCGTACAACGTTCCCCGGACGTGAAGGGCATGATCACTTTTACGAAGGGATACCGGAATTTCAGCGTCGTGTGGAAAGACGAGAGGGGCAGGTATTACTCGGAGTGCTACGTTGCCCGCTACACGTTGACGGACAAGGAGTACACGGAGACTTCCGAGTACCTGATCGTCGACGACCAGATCGGAGGCAAGGGGATCAGCTACGACCTGTCGAACGCCGCCGCCAAGTCCCCCGTGTCCGTCGAGGGAAATCGAATCAGGTTTGCTCTACCGCAGCCCTTCGAGAGGGCACTGTCCATCACTGTGGAATTTGACAGGGGCAAACTCACGGCAACGGGAAAAGACCTGTTCATTGATTCCTGGGAGAAGGTTTCCCTGGCATCCGCGGGAAAACGCTCCAAGGCAGCGTAACGCGCGTGTGGGTGAGCCGGAGTTCCTTAACCGAAGCTGACGACGGCCCCGCGAAATATGCGAGGCCCCGCAGCTTGAAAAGGAGTGGGCAATGGCGAACATCATGACAATCGTGCCGGAACAGGTGCGGGGAATCCGCAAGTTTTTCTTTCGGTTTGTTCGTGGCCAATATGGCGGTGTTGTCCCGGGTGTGTTTCAGGTTCTTGCGGTCGATCTCCGAGTCGCCCGAGCGGCGGGTGCCTTGTATAACCACCTTCATCTTCGCAAGACGTCATCTCTCAGCCGACTGCAGCGCGAGATGCTGGCGACGGTAGTCAATGGCAAGGTGGGCGGGGCTCCGTGACTGGGGCTCCATACGGCGGCGGTTCGCCGCCTTACGGGCGATGAGCATCTCAGCCAGGAATTTGCGACAACATGGCCCGAGTACAAGCTGGATGCCGGCACCCGAGCATTGCTGGGTTATGCCACCAAGCTGACCGAGACGCCAAGCCTTGTGAATCAAGACGACATCGTGTTACTTCGGGAAGCCGGCTGGAACGAGCGGGCGATCTGGGAGATTACGGCTCTGATCTCCTTCTTCAACTTCAGCGGCCGCCTCGAGGCAGCCTCGGGTCTGCCGCCTGATCAGATTCCCGAGAGCGCCAGGTTTGCTGAAGGGCAGGACCCGTTGAGAGCTGCATGACAAGCGGTTGAAGCCGCCGGCGGCGACGGGTTCCTGGTGCCATTCCCCGTTGAGCCGCCGCGGCTCAACCGGCGGCGTTGTACGCCCCGGATCCTTCATCGAGGATGTCATACACCCGCTATTCAGCAGGCGTATGCGGGGGCGCGGCCACCGTCATGCCATGACGCCGGGGGTGCCGGGTCTTCTTTCTTCCAAGAATATTCTCTTCCTTTCTGTAGACAATTCTTTCCCTGCACCGTCTTCTCGTCGGGGGAAATCCGGCAAATAGCTGATTTTACAATTTTTCCTGCTCTGCCGGTCGCGGCATGGTTGATGCAAACGATTACGGACTACGAAAACCGGAAAAGAGGGAGGATTAATGAAAGTGATTATTGGCCTGCCCCACAGGCGGGAGCTGATCATACTCTTCCTGCTGGCCGGGTTGACTCTCGTCGCCCTTTCAAGTTGCTCGAGCCAGTCATCGGGCAATCTGCCTATGGCGACTCTCGATCAGATGCCCGCCGAGGTGCAGGAATCGCCTACCGTGGTTCAGCAGGCCTACCGGTTCGCCGCTGCCAATCCCGATGTGATGCGGCGCATTCCCTGCTACTGCGGCTGTGGACCCATCGGACACACGTCGAACTATTCCTGCTACGTCTCCCGCGTGGACGATCAAGGCCACGTCACCTTCGATACCCACGCTCTGGGCTGTTCCATTTGCGTGGACATCACGCAGGACACGATGCGCCTTCTCCAGCAAGGGAAGAGCGTTGACGAGATCAGGGCGTATGTGGATACGACCTACTCCAAATACGGCAAGTCCAACATGCCTGGTTCGCCATGAAGATTCGCCGGATCGGTTTGCTTCTCCTGGCCGCGTCCGGGCTGGCGGTGGTTTTCACACCGCTTCCGGCTGCTTCCCCTGCACCTCAGGCGCGGACCTTTCGGATTGACGCGGGACAATTTGCGTATTCCCCATCGACAATCGACGTCAACCCCGGCGACAGAGTCACGATCCAGCTCGTCAGCACGGACGTAGTGCACGGACTTTACGTGGACGGATACGGCGCCTCCGTCGAGGCCGATCCGGGCCAGACCGCGACCCTGACGTTTGTCGCCGACAAGGCAGGCTCGTTCCGCTTTCGATGCAACGTATCCTGCGGGGCGATGCACCCGTTCATGATCGGGAAGTTGAATGTGGGCACGAACAATCGGTTGCTTCGTTCGATGGGGCTTGCAGGGCTCGCCGTGGCGGGAATATTTCTTCTTCCTTCTTTCCTTCCACAAGGGAAGTCGAACCAGGAAAGATTCGGCGCGTAGCAAAATGAACCGTATCGAACTGACTCGCAACCCTCTGATAAAGGGCGCGTTGAAAAATCGTTATCCGCAACTGGCATTGTTCGTTGCGATGCTTGTCGGATATCTTTTCGCGATCCTCGCCGGACTCATCAGCACGCCGGTGGGAAACCAGAACTTCAGCATCGTCTTCGTGTGGATCGCGTGGTGGGCCATCCTGATTCTTGTCGCGGTTCCTTTCTTTGGCCGCGGCTGGTGCGCGGTCTGCCCGATCCCGCTTCCGGGCGAATGGCTTCAGCGCGGCGCGACATTGGATCCACCGCACAGAAAACCGGGATGGGCAAACCTTCGCTGGCCGAAATTCCTGCGCAATATCTGGCTGCAGAACATTTCGTTTCTCCTGCTCGCTCTTTTCAGCACCCTTGTTCTGACCTCGCCGAAACTCACCTCCGTTATTCTCGCTGCCATGCTTTTTGTCGCGCTTGGATTGAGCATGCTCTTCGAGCGCCGTTCCTTCTGCCGTTATCTGTGCCCGGTCGGCGGGTTTGTCGGCATCTATTCGCAAACCGCTCCCATCGAACTGCGGGTCAAAGACAAACGGGTTTGCGCGACCTGCGAGGGGAAACCCTGCTATAACGGCTCGGCCTCGGGGTACGGTTGTCCGTGGGACGTGTTTCCCCCGGGCTTGTCCAAGAACACGGAGTGCGGCTTGTGCCTGGAATGTCTCCGCACGTGCCCGCACGACAACATCGCCGTCAACCTGCGTCCCTTCTCGGCGGATCTTGCCAGACCCTCCGCAAGGCTGGATGAGGCGTTCAAGGCCTTCATCATGTTGGGGTCCGCCATGATCTACGCGGGCATCCTGCTGGGACCATGGGGCGCGGTCAAGGATGCGGCATACCACGTAGGCACAGGCACCTGGTATCTCTACGCGGGGGCGTTTCTGGCAGTCATTTTCGTCATTCTGCCCGTTCCCTTTGCGTTTTGTGCGTTCGGTTCCGGGAATCGCCATCCCTTCAAAAAGCGTTTCTCGACTCTATCCACCGCCCTCATTCCCCTCGGCTTGAGCTTCTGGGCGGCATTCAGTTTGTCGTTCGTGCTGAGCAATGGCGCCTACGTTCTTGCTTCGGTATCCGATCCGCTCGGACTCGGCTGGAATGTGTTCGGAACCGCCAACATCGCCTGGTTCCCCGTGCTCACATCCCTGCTCGCCCCCGCACAGACACTGGCGCTCGTCGGCGGGTTGGTCTGGTCCGCGCACACGGCACGGAATGCCGCGGGCGAAGTGCACGTTTCTCCCATCCCGGCGATTCTGTATTGTCTTGCCGCGACGCTCGTCATGCTCTGGTTGCTGCTATGAAACGCCGGGAACTCGTCACACGCGTATTGATCGCAGTAGCCGTCGTCTTCGCGGTTGGAACGCCGCTCTATTTCTGGTTGCGCACGCCGCTCATCCACGCGAAAATCGCGGAGAACGGCGGCTGGAGCCCGGATGTTCTTTTGGCAAGACCAGGCGAGCCGCTTCACCTGCGACTGACTTCCGACGATGTGGTGCACAGCTTCGCGGTCGGGAAGACGGACATGCAAAGCGTGGACGTCCTGCCCGGCAAGGTGACGGACGTGACGCTGACGTTCGACAAACCGGGAACGTATACCTTCTATTGCACCCGCTGGTGCGGACTCAACCACTGGCGCATGCGCGGCACGATCCAAGTCGGCGACCCGGCATCGACCGTAGCTGCAGGCGCCGCGCCCACAGCCGGCAAGGTCGACGTGCCTCTTTATGTGACTCTCGGCCTCGATATCGACTCCCCGCATGACTCGCCCTTGGTCCCGGGTGTTCGACCGTCGGCCGCCGACGGCGAGGAACTGGCGGCGGATTCGTCGGTCTCGAAATTCATAGACCCCGATTTTTATCGGACGCATTCCCCTTACCAGGCATGGCGGGAGTTGCGAAATACTTCTTCCTATTCCGGTCTGAGCGATCAGCAGATCTGGAATCTCGTCGCGTTCATCTGGCGATCCAACACCACGGCCGAAGAGCTTGCAAGCGGCCGGAAACGCTTTGCTCAGAACTGCGCGGCGTGCCACGGAGAAAACGGCGCAGGTCACGGCGTCTTTGCCGACCAATTGACTGCGGCCGGGCAGGCTTCAATGAAGACGATGGCAGGCGCGAAAGACATGAGGAGGCAGACTCCGGCGAACTTCGCCGATGCGAAACGAATGCTCGGTGCCAGCCCCGCCTTGCTGCAAGGGAAGATCCTGCGCGGCGGGATGGGCACGGGCATGCCTTCCTGGGGCCCGATCTTTACGCAGGACCAAAGCTGGGATCTGGTCGCCTTTCTCTATTCCTTTCCGTTTCTTTACCAGGAGTAAGGAGTCCCGATGAGCCGGAAGAGAAATAAACCGACATCGCAATGCTGCTGACCTGCCTTTATTCCGGATGCAACCCTGAACATACAAAACAAGACCCCTCGGAGGCGGATGCCCCCGAGGGGTCATAAAGGCCACAGACATTTCGTGTTTGCGGATGCCCTGTCTACCGGCTATGGCCCGACGGAGATCCAGAAGGCATCGACTCCCACCCCCGTCACTGAGTATCCCCGGGCCCTTACGGAGGCCCCCTCCGTTATGACGTTGTCCATAAAGGTCTGGGCAAGATTCGCATTGTTGTCGTACCGAGCTTCGGTGCGAGACGGCATGGGGATAACCACGTTGTCTCCCGGGAAACTCAATTCGAACGTGTCATTATTCAGCCAGCCGCTCGGCGGTGGCTCATCCCCGGGGGCGACCGAACCGGATATTGCGTCCGTGAAGATGATCAGCACCTTGTCGGCGGAGATGGTATCGACAGCCGTGAACATTCCGTAGACGTCCACGAGCGACCCGTCCCGAAGGGCGGCGATACCAAGAAGATTATTGTCGATGGAGACTTGCTGCTTCGTCTCGTTGTCCTTGAAGGCCCATTTCGTGACATTGCTGTCAAAGGAAAACATGCTGTGGAAAGAGCGCCCTCCGTCCGTGGAGACGTCGAACGTCCCCAGCGTCTTGTCGACGTTGTCCGCAATACCGGAAACAACATATTGGACGTCCTCCACCGTCGCGAACACCTGCGGGCGCATGAGGACCTTGTTCTTGTTCTCGACGATTTTCAGGCCGACGAAATTGATCGTCACGTCATACAGGCGGATTCCCCTGTCCTCGTCGGGCGCCACCGGGATCACCAGGTCCCCGTTGACGAAGTGCACGTCGAAATGGGAATTGGCAGTGGGGTGAAAATCGATCCTTTCCGGATCGCCTTCCTTCTGGCCCCACAGTTCGCTGTAGTACACCCGGATTTTTCCGTACGTGCCGGCGGGAACGTCATCGAACTCGTTAAGGAACCTGGCAATTTTCTTTCCGGAAGGAAGGTCGAGCAAGTTGATCGTTTGATCGACGGGACCGGAGAAAACTGCCCCTTCATGCCCCGGACCGTCGCCCGTGGCGATCACTTCGCCATTAGGATCCGGACCCTCCCCCTCCTTGGCCGGAAGGAGCGCCACTTTCTCGATTTTCACCCAAACGTTGTCGAACCCCGGAGCAACAGGATTCGCCGCCGTTTCGACCGCAGTCGGCGTGGCCGTGAACGACGTCCCGGCGGGGAAAGCGGGAGCGACAGCCAGGGAGACGTTCACCGTTGCGGTCCCCGATGGATTCGAGCTCGTATCCGTCCCTCCGCCACCACATGCGGCAAGAACAACGGATAGTGCCAACAGGCTCAAAAAACAAAAAACGTTCCGGACTGTTGTGGCAGTTGTTTTCACTTTCCTTTCCTCCTCGCTGATAATTTCCCATCTATCGACGCGATTATGCGTTACGCCTATCGGAAAAATATTTTGCTGGCTTGCAGGACTCCATCGGTCTCTTTTCCCTGTACCTGCAACCTCACGTTGGGTTGGATATCCGTTGCCGTTCCCCCGATCCATTCGGTAGAGTCATCCGTCTGCACGCCCTTTCCTTCCAGGTCGAAGGAGAGGATGTTTCCGGAACTGCTCCCGAGTTTCGTGACAAGTCCGTCGAGATCCACCTTTCTGTTCTTGGGGAAATTCGTTCTCGGGAGGAATGGTTGGACATCGATTGCTGCGATCTTACCGCTCACCGGTTGCGGATCGGTCGTCAAGACCTGAACGTACATCCCGTTTGCCGGTCCTGCAGGAAGGTCCTGGACAGCGCCCGGGGTGTAGGTCACCGTCACGGTGTTCCCGGAGCCATCGGGAAGCGAACCCAGCTGGAACGAGTTGTCGGATGGAAGAAGGCCGGAGATATACCCTTTGCTCTCGAACTCCTCGCCGGTCGTGGGGGAAAGATGCTTCACCTCGGCGAACGTCGCCCGGATGAGGCCCAGATCATCGATGAACCCGCTGACCTCCACTACGTTTCCTGCCTCCAGGGAGTTGAAGAACGCGGCGTTGTCCAGGATGACGGCCTGGCCGAGGACCCATATGGTCATCGCGGGACCGGCGACTTTCGACGCGACGGGTCCCTGGAGATTGGCCTCGTAATCGATTTCCGAAGCATTGTTGCCCTGGGAGGAATGGTGAAGGGTGACAATCATTCCTACGCGGAGGATGTCCCGGTCTTTGGCGTTGGACTTATCCATCCCTTTTATGATTTTTTTGGTCTTGAACCCGGGGCCCACCTCATCGTCGGTATTGTAATGGGCATCGTTCAAGACCACGCTTCCAAATCCGGTGATCGGGCCGGTGCTGATCCCTGTACCACCGGTCCCGCCTCCGGCCAGATCCCCGTTCTCATCCCCGCAGGACGAGGCGGTCATCAAAGCAAGCGACAGGGATAAAACGATAGCAAGACCCGGGGTGGAAATCCGGAATCGGTTCATTGCTCAGCCCCTCCGCTGTAATCCTCTTCGAAATAGTAGATCCCCACCCCCGCCCGTTTCCTTCCGGTCCCGCCAACCTGCGGATTGAAATCGCGGTCGCGCTTGGAGAGCCATCGATCCAGGGATTCCAGGAGCACTTGCGATTTGTTCCCCGCCATCTTTTTCAACTGGGGAAGCGCCTCGAAGGGGAGATTGTCGTAACAGACCTTTCGCTGGAAGAATGGGGCATCCGTCTGGCGAATATTGTGTTCGATGGTCGAAATCAGATCTGCCGCGTCTGTCCCCAGAATGCCGATCTTATCGAGTTCACTCTTTTTCGGGACATACGAGCGGTCGAGCAGATGTATTTTCCCCTCTGCCGTGCGCCTGACGGATCCGACCCGGAGCAACTCATCGAGGATCGCCCGGGCAGGGGCATCCCCGCTGTACAATCGGACAAGTTTTTTGAAGCTGGCGTTCTCTCCTTCGAATGGAAGGTCGACGGGGTCTCCCGATTCATTCGTGAATATTCGGTCTCGTACCCAACCGCTGATGACGCGTGCGGCGCGATTGTAGCGCTGTGACGCGCCCATGTCGTCGGATCCAGGGAGGCGTTTCACCCTCAACACCTCTTTCCGGGATAGGCCGGTAAGTATGGCAACACGGGACTTGGACTGTTTCCGGCCGGGAATATCGAACTCTTCCGTTGCGACATCCACGTAGACACGCTTGGCAAGATCGGAAAATGTCCTGTACGGGACCCCGTTACGCAAGAGGAGTCGAATGAGGGGACGAAGGAGAGCGGTGACCGCCGCAGAGAGGGCTTGGGAAACCTGGGCTTTCATATTTGGGAATTATATCCCAAATTTTGTTTCTTTCAATGAGAAAAAGAAACGCTCAAGATATCAATTATAAAAATTCGGGGTCGGGGGGAGAGTTTCCTGAGGGGGCTGTTGACGCGGGATTTCCTTTGCAGCGTTGGGTGGTTAAGGGAGAGCGGATAATCTGTAGTTCGACGGAGACTCCGGGAGGGATCTTGCACTCTAAGATTGGGGTGGGCCGATCACCGGGGACTGGCCACGGCAGGACGATCTCTTACAAGGAGGTGAAGATTATGCTGGAGTTCAATTCGATCCTGGTGTTTTCCGAGAATCCCAGAAAACTCGCGGATTTTTACGGGAAGGTTTTCCAGAAAGATCCCGGCTGGTCGGAAGGCGGTTATTACGGTTTCATGGCCGGAAAGGGATACATTACTTTTGGCCCGCATGACAATGTCCGGGGCAAGAACGCGAACCCCGAAAGGACAATGTTCAATTTTGAGACCAAGGACGTAAAGGGAGAATTCGAAAGAATCAAGAAACTCGGAGCCGTGGTGGTCGCGGAGCCTTACAGTCCGGCGGAAGTCCAGGAAATGATGATCGCCACCTTCGCCGATCCGGACAACAATTATTTCCAGCTCATGACTCCCTGGGAGAAAAAATGAAGGGTCCCCAAGCTACGCAGTGATGTCGCTCCCGGGGAGAGCGACGGCAGGCCTGCTGGTTCTCATGACCGCGCTGTTGTGGCAGCGTCCCCTCGCGGCGGCCCCGGTCCCGGTGCGTGTCCCCGAGAGATCCCTCCATGGATTTCTCGTGCTGAGCACCCCCGAAGAAGTCCTCATTGCTTCGGGCGATCGTCTCCTGGTCGGCAGGGACGGAGAAGTTGAGAGTCGTCTGGAGTTCCACTTCAAGGATGGACCGGTGTTCGCCGGGCCTATATCAGATGAGAAAGTGCAGGATGAGGGCGCCGGGGCACAGTTCGAAAAACGTGGCTGGAAAATCCAGGAAAACGCCGAGAATGTTCTTTTTTGAAAAAGGAGCGAAAACGAGAAAATTGTCATTAAGCAAATCGAGGCCTCTCAGCAGGACCTGCTGGCGCTGATCGGGGGGTAGGTCACGATGCAGACATTTGACCGTTTCGCCGAACATTATGACGACTGGTTCAAGACCGGGCTGGGAACGTATGTCCTCCATTACGAAAAGGAACTGGTCCTGGAGCTTGCAGCGCCAAAACCCGGAGACAAGGTCCTGGACATCGGTATCGGGACCGGCATCTTCGCCGTGGAACTGATGAAATATACGGAAGATATCACCGGGATCGACGTGTCGGAAAGGATGCTCGATATTGCGAGATCAAAGGGGCTGACGAATGTCGCCGTCGGTGATGCCGTATCCCTCGACTTTCCGGATGAGAGTTTCGACCTCGTCATATCCATAACTGCGCTGGAGTTCATAAAGGAATACGAGAAGGCGATATCTGAAATGGTGAGGGTTTGTAAAAAGGGCGGCAGGGTCGTGGTAGGCACGCTCGGTTCGGGTTCGTTCTGGGCGCTGAAGAGGAGCAGGGCGGCGCGAAAAGATGCCGGCTCGGTATTCAGGACTGCAAGGTTTTATTCCTTCGGGGAACTGAAACGATTGGCGGAAACGTCTGGATACAAATCCGTTGTGAAGGGTGCGGTTTTTGCCTTGCCGTTCGACAACGCGTTCTGCATATTCACCGGGAGGCTGATGGAAAAGATATGCCAGTCCCTCTTCCCTTCCAGGGGGGCATTTCTGGCCTTCCGGATAGAGAAGACCTGACGGGATTCTGTATCGGTGCGCGGGTGGAGAGCCGGTATGACAGTGACGTGCCGGCATCGCGGCGTACCCCCGGAGATGAGGTGCCCGACTTCTCATTGCGCTGAAGGTCCTCTGATCCGCTGATGACGCCAGGCACCCCATGCCGCAACCCGGCGGATGGGACAGGTGGGAATGAGCGAGGCGCTACGAATTGTGGACGGGTTTTCCCTCGACGGCCGGTCGGAGGAGGTGGGCGAGGGGGAGCGTGACGAGGATCACCGCAGCCAGGACCGCCAACGTCACCGGGACGCCGGACGCATCGGAGAGGAGTCCGAAGAGCGGAGGCGCCAGCGCGCCCGTGCCGATGCCAATGGTGTAGAAAAGGCCGTAGACGCGTGAGTGGCGCTCCGGTGCCACCATCTCGGCGACGGTGCCGTACAGCACGGACGAGGTTCCGTTGAGTGCGATGCCCAGAATGGGCAGGAGGAACAGCGCAGGTGTCACGGGGAGGGCCAGGAGCAGCAGAATGCCGAGGCCCGTGGCGATCTCGGTGACGAGGACCGTCCGGATGATGCCCCACCGCTCGGCCAGGTGCCCGCAGACGAACTTCCCCGTGGCCCCGCCTGCAAAGGTCACCCCCAAAGCCAGCCACATCAGATCCATTCTCGCGCCCTTCCCGAGCAAGAGGAACGGCAGGTAGGTGAGGAAGACCGTTCGTGACCCGTTGTCGATGGCGTGAATCGTGGAGAGCAGCGAGAAGCCCCAGGCGTTCCGGATTCCCCATCCGTTGCCAGCGCGGTCGGCGGCCGAAGTCGCTTGAGGACCAGCGGGGACTCCTGCCAGCGATGTCAGGAGGAAGAAGATGCCGACCGCGGTGGCCAGGACGACCAGCCCGATGCCCTGTGCAGCCCAGCGCCAGCCGGCCCACGCGGTGACAAAGGCCACGCAGGCCGGCCAGGTCACCTTGCCCAGATCCCCCGAGAAGTTGTACGTCGCGATGGCCACGCGGCGCCCTCCCGCCTCGTAGGCACGGGAGACCAACGAGGACGATAACGGGTGCTGTGTGCCGGAGCCCAGCCCGGCGATCATCAGATACAGGAGGAGCGGAACAAACCCTTCCGCGGTGCCGATGCAGAGAAAACCGACGGCCGTGAGGAACGTCCCGGCGGCCAGGATGCGCGGCTCGCCCCAGCGGTCCGCCAGGTATCCGGCCGGGATCTGGAAAAGGGCGAGCGCGCCCGAGTATCCGGTGCGCAGCAGGCCGACCTGCGCGAAGGAGAGGGAGAACCCGCGCGCCCACACGGGGAAGAGAACGTACAGGAGATCGGAGCATCCGTCGTGCAGGAAATGGATGATGCAGCTTGCGGCGAGCGTGGCACGAGCACGCTGCGGGATCATGACGGCGATTCTTTCAATCGCCTTTCAAACTGTCAAGCCCGGGACGAGTGAAGCGAAAGTGGCACGAGGGGATTTCATCGAAGTCCGCACGGGCACCAAACCCCGCGCAAACAACCGCTGTTTTTGGGAGGAAAAGGGGGGTACGGTAGAGGGTGTCGACTGTTGAACCCCTTAAGCGGCACGAAAGGATTTCAAGTCAGTCGGCAGGAGCGATCCGTTGGGGTATATAAGAGTCGCCCTGGGATTCCCCAGAATCCCCCTTCTGTTGGCATTGGCGGTGCCTGGCTGCGGCGGAGTAGCCAGTTTCGATACCCCGTTTACCATGTACACCTCGATCGTTTCCGCGGACTTGAACGGTGACGGAAGGGTGGACATCGCGATGTCGAGTTCCTACCTGTCCGGTTCGCCGCCTCACCCGGGGTATGCCGTCGTTCTCCTCCAGTACCCCGCCCCTGACGAAGGGTTTTCATCCTCCGTTCGATATGATACCGGAAGCGATCCGGACTTCTTGCTTGTCGGGGACATCGATGGGGACGGGAATCCGGACCTTGTCGTTGCCGATCAGACTCTGTCGGCGAAGGGAGGGGGAACCAGCGGCATTTCCGTCCTCCTTCAGGATCCCGGAAATCCCGGGGGGTTCCTGCCTTCGATCGAATACCCTACCGGACAGTCACCGGAGGTCGCTTTCGGGGACATCGATGCGGATGGCAATCCGGATCTCGTGGTGGGTACCACAAGCGACCCTGCGGGGATTTCGCTGTTTCGGCAGTCCCCTGGAAATCCAGGCACGTTCGAGCCGCCGGCAGTAATCGCCTCTCTCCCCGGCGTGAGCGCCGTTGCTGTCGAGGATCTCGACGGGGACGGAATATTGGATATCGCCGTGGCGACCGACGCCGGGATCTCTATCTTGATACAGAACGCATCCGCACCGGGCATCTTCTTGCCTCAGATCGTTTATGCAGCCGGGAGCCAACCGACATCCATTGCGGTCGGAGATCTGAACGGTGACGGCCGTCCGGATCTGGCCGTTGCAAATTATGGCTCCCCGGACGGCTCGATAAAGGCCAGCGCTTCCGTATTTCTTCAGGATCCGGCAGATCCCGGGAAATTTCTTCCGGCAACGGACTATGCGACGGGGTTCCGGTCCTCCTCGATTGCCATTGGCGACCTGGACGGCGATGGCAGGATGGATCTTGCGGTGGCAAATCCTGTTACCTCAGGCTCGAACGGCGGCATATCGATCCTCCTTCAGGATACCGGCAACCCCGGAGTTTTCCTTCCCGCCGCGAATTACCCGGGAATCTTCCAACCTCTTTTCGTGGCCATCGCGGACCTGAACGGGGACGGGAATGCGGATATTGCCGTCGCCGACGACGGTGCCCTCATTTACTACCAGGATCCGGTCCGGCACGGGATTTTTTTCAGCCCGGTGCGAGTAGGCACATGATGCGTTCCATCTCCAAACTCCTGGGTGCGCCGGTCCTGAACAGTCGGCCGGAGCATATCAGGCAGGTCGCCGAGGCATCGCTCAAGCGACTCCGGATCGATGCCATCGATCTGTTCTATCAACATCGTGTTGACCCGGACGTGCCGATC
>Ga0210060_1000340_pt1 | contig 18106 bp, 34 predicted proteins | sample Joice_CattailNLB_FD_184871 | JGI IMG/M metagenome (GOLD analysis project Ga0210060, IMG submission 184871) | Wetland microbial communities from San Francisco Bay, California, USA, that impact long-term carbon sequestration - Joice_CattailNLB_D2... | ecosystem: Environmental > Aquatic > Marine >...
AGGAGATCGGACAGGATGGCGAAGCAGAAGTTCGAGCGGACGAAGCCGCACGTGAACGTGGGAACGATCGGGCACGTGGACCACGGGAAGACGACGCTGACGGCGGCGATCACGGAGGTACAGGCGGCGAAGGGTCTGGCGGACTATGTGCCGTTTGACGCGATCGACAAGGCGCCGGAGGAGCGGGAGCGGGGGATCACGATTGCGACGGCGCACGTGGAATACCAGACGGATACGCGGCACTACGCGCACGTGGACTGTCCGGGGCACGCGGACTACGTGAAGAACATGATCACGGGTGCGGCGCAGATGGACGGAGCGATCGTGGTGGTGAGTGCGGCGGACGGGCCGATGCCGCAGACGCGGGAGCACATTCTTTTGGCGCGTCAGGTGAACGTGCCGTACATCGTGGTCTACCTGAACAAGGTGGACATGGTGGACGACGAGGAGCTGTTGGACCTGGTGGAGCTGGAGGTACGGGAGCTGCTGTCGGAGTACGATTTTCCGGGGGACGACATTCCGGTGATCCGGGGGTCGGCGTTGAAGGCGTTGGAGGACGGGAAGCCGGGGTCGGAGGCGACGAAGTCGATTGACGAGTTGCTGGCGGCGCTGGACAGCTACATCCCGGTGCCGGAGCGGGAGGTGGACAAGCCGTTCCTGATGCCGGTGGAGGACGTGTTCACGATCACGGGTCGGGGGACGGTGGTGACGGGGCGAGTGGAGCGGGGCGTGGTGAAGACGGGGGAGGAAGTGCAGATCGTGGGTCTGGGGTCGGAGAAGAAGACGGTGGTGACGGGAGTGGAGATGTTCCGGAAGATCCTGGACGAGGGGCAGGCGGGAGACAACGTGGGTCTGTTGCTGCGGGGAGTGGGGAAGGAAGAGGTGGAGCGAGGGATGGTGGTGTCGAAGCCGGGCGCGATCACGCCGCACACGAAGTTCAAGGCGGAGGTGTACGTGCTGACGAAGGACGAGGGTGGCAGGCACACGCCGTTCTTCGACGGATACCGGCCGCAGTTCTACTTCCGGACGACGGACGTGACGGGCACGGCGCACCTGCCGGAGGGGGTGGAGATGGTGATGCCGGGAGACAACGTGAACATGGACGTGGAGCTGATCGCGCCGATCGCGATGGACAAGGAGCTCCGATTCGCGATCCGTGAAGGCGGCCGCACCGTCGGCGCCGGCGTCGTCACCGACATCATCGAGTAGCGGGCCGGATCCGACCGCGCGCCTCCGGGCGCGCGCAACTGACACGAAGAGACGAGAAGACCATGGCGGAGAAGATTCGGATTCGGCTGCGCTCGTTCGATCCGGCGGTGATCGACCAGACGGCCGCCGACATCGTGCGGACGGCGCAGAAGACGGGCGCCTCGGTGAGGGGACCTATCCCGCTTCCGACGCGTCGGCAGCTGTACACCGTGCTCCGGAGTCCGCACAAGGACAAGAAGTCTCGCGAGCAGTTCGAGCTGAAGACGCACAAGCGGCTGATCGACATCTACGACACCCGCCCGCAGACGGTGGACGCGCTGACGAAGCTCGACCTGGCGGCCGGGGTCGACGTAGAGATCAAAGTCCAGTAAGGACGCGAGAGATGCCTGGATTGATTGGAAAGAAGCTGGGGATGACCCAGATCTTCACGGAAGACGGCAAGGCCGTCGGTTGCACGGTGCTCGAAGTCGGGCCCTGCCCCGTCGTCCAGGTCAAGACGGCCCGGACGGACGGCTACGAGGCGATCCAGCTCGGGTTCGGCGCGCACCGCGAGCAGAGCGTCACGAGACCCGAGGCGGGGCACGCCGCGCGAGGCGGGCTCGACCACGCTCCGCGCGTGCTGGCCGAGTTCGAGCCCGACGAGGGCCAGGAATACGAAGCGGGCCAGAGCCTCACGGTGGACCTGTTCGAAGTCGGGCAGCGAGTGAAGATCACCGGAGCCACCAAGGGCCGCGGCTTCCAGGGCACCGTGAAGCGACACAACTTCGGCGGTTCCCGCGCCTCGCACGGTGGAAGCGCCATCCTGCGAAAGCCGGGCTCGATCGGTCCGGGAACGGACCCGTCCCGCGTCATCAAGGGACGAAAGATGTCCGGTCAGATGGGCGGGACGCAGCGTACGGCGATGAACAGGCGCATCGAGATGATCGACCTGGAGAGGAACCTGATGCTGGTCCGCGGCTCGGTCCCGGGATCGCGCAACAACGTGGTTCTCATTCGCTCCACCTGAGCGACGGATCACCGCTGGGGAGTCGGAAGAGAGAGAGCATGAAGGCGAAAGCATATTCGACTACGGGTAAGGCGCGGGCAGCCGATTTCGAGCTGCCGGAGGCCGTGTTCGACGGCACGGTGAACGAAGGCGTCCTGCACCAGGTCATCAAGGCATACCAGGCGAATCAGCGCCAGGGGACGCATTCGACGAAGACGCGCCACACGGTGCGCGGAGGCGGCCGGAAGCCGTGGCGCCAGAAGGGCACGGGGCGGGCCCGGCAGGGATCCATACGGGCGGCCCAGTGGCGTGGGGGCTCGATCGTCTTCGGGCCGCAGCCCAGGAGCTATCGGGTGCGTGTGCCGAAGCAGGTCCGGCGGCTGGCGATTCGCTCCGCCCTGAACGCGCGGGCGGGCGAAGGCGCCCTGATCGTCGTGGAGCCGTTCGCCCTCGAGGCCCCGAGCACCAGGAATCTCGTCGCCCTGTTCGAAGCTCTCGAGCTCGGGGTGGGGAACGTGCTCATCCTGACGGACGGACCGAAGAACGATGTCTACCTGTCGGCCCGGAACCTCCCCGGTGTGGAGGTCAGGCCGTGGGTCGATGCATCGGCCTACGACGTTCTCTGGTCGGACGTCGTGATCGTGGAGGAGTCGGCCTTCGGCGGCGCCGGGGCCGACGGGTCGGAAGACGAGGAGGAGTCATGAGCCGGGCGCCACGCGAGATCCTGATCCGTCCGGTCATCACGGAGGAGTCGTCCCGGCTTCAGTTCAATCCGGGGCGCATCCGCAAGCGGCATCAGGACAAGGGCGGCGATGTACAGCCCCAGTTCGTGTTCCAGGTGTCGCGCGATGCGACGAAGGTCGAGATCAAACAGGCCGTCGAGCGGATGTTCGAGGTTCACGTGAGTTCCGTGAACACGATGAACATCCTCGGCAAGGACCGTCGCGTAGGTCGGTCGGTCGGGAAGCGCTCCGACTGGAAGAAAGCCATCGTGACGCTCGCCGAGGGCGAGATGATCGACGTGTTCGAGGGAGTCTGACATGGCGCTCAAGAAGTTCCGCCCCGTCACCGCCAGCTCGCGGTTCCGATCCGTCTCCGCGTTCGACGACGTGACGCGAACGGAGCCCGAGAAGTCGCTGACCGAGGGGCTGACGAAGAAGTCGGGACGCAATCACCACGGCCGCATCACGAGCCGTCGGCGGGGCGGGGGCCACAAGCGCCGTTATCGCCGCATCGACTTCCGGCGTGACAAGCACGGGATTCCAGGTCGAATAGCGGAGATCGAGTACGATCCGAACCGCTCGGCCCGCATCGCGCTCGTCCACTACGCGGACGGCGAGAAGCGCTACATCCTCCATCCGCGAGGACTGCAGCAGGGCGACACGGTCGTTTCAGGTTCCGGCTCGGAGCCGAGACTGGGGAACTGCCTGCCGCTCCGTGAGATCCCGCTTGGCACGATGATCCACGCGATCGAGCTGACGCCGGGAAAGGGCGCGCAGCTGGCACGTTCGGCGGGTGCCTCCGTGCAGCTGATCGCGCGAGACGGTGACAAAGTCACGCTGCGGCTCCCGAGCACGGAAGTTCGCATGGTCCGTGGCGAATGCTACGCCACGATCGGACAGGTCGGGAACGAGGATCACGAGCTGATTCGCTCGGGCAAGGCGGGCCGCTCCCGGTGGCTCGGCAAGCGGCCGAAGGTGCGCGGCGTAGCGATGAACCCGATCGACCACCCGCTCGGGGGAGGAGAGGGTCGGGCCTCGGGAGGACGGCCTCCGGTGTCGCCGTGGGGCAAGGCCGAGGGTCGCAAGACCAGGAAGCGCAAGAAGGCTAGCAACCAGTACATCGTCCGCGGTCGTAAGCGCGGCAAAGCCACGAAGTAGCGGGACCCGGGGAGAAGAGAATGGCTCGAAGCGTCAAGAAGGGACCGTACATCGACGAGCGCCTGCTCGCACGGGTCGAGGCGATGAACAGGTCGGGAGACAAGCGCGTCACGAAGACGTGGGCGCGGGCCTCCACGATCAGTCCGGAGTTCGTCGGCCACACGGTCGCCGTTCACAACGGTAACAAGTTCATCCCGGTCTACATCACGGAGAACATGGTGGGCCACAAGCTGGGCGAGTTTGCCCCCACCCGCCTGTTCCGGGGCCACAGCGGCAAGCTCGCTGACAAGCGGGCCCGTCTGTAGGGCCGGGGAACGGAAGCCAGGGGATAGCGAGATGGAAGCGCGAGCAGTCTCGAAGCGAATCAGAATGTCGGCGCGGAAGATGCGGCTGGTCATCGACCAGATCCGGAACGCCGACGTGAACGACGCCTATTCGATTCTCCAGTTCTCGACGAAGGCGGCCGCCGAGCCGATCGACAAGGCGCTGCGGTCTGCCGTCGCGAACGCTGTGCACAAGGCCGATCAGCAGGGCGAGGTGCTGGACGTGGACGATCTCTACGTCAAGGAAGCCTACGTCAACGAGGGGCCGACGCTCCGCCGCTATAGGGCGGCCGGCATGGGCCGCGCCGCGCCGCGGCGCAAGCGCATGAGCCACGTCACCGTCGTCGTGGACACAAAGGAGTAACTGTGGGTCAGAAGACACACCCTTACGGCTTCAGGCTGGGGCTCGTGAAGCCCTGGAAGTCGCGGTGGTATGCGAACGGGCGGGATTTCCCGGCCCTTCTCGCCGAAGATGAGAAGCTGCGCAAGTACCTGCACGCCAGGCTCGATCACGCCGCGGTGGCGGAGATCGAGATCGAGCGCAAGCCGACCAAGATCGTCGTGACGGTCCACACGGGCCGCCCGGGCGTCGTGATCGGCAAACGGGGCGCGGAGGTGGACAAGCTCCGGGACGAGCTCGCCTTGCTCACGGACTCCGAGGTCTCGATCAACGTCGAGGAGATCAAGCGACCCGAAGTCGACGCGCAGCTGGTGGCGAACAGCATCGCGCATCAGCTCAAGCAGCGGATCGGCTTCCGGCGGGCCATGAAGCGCGCCATGCAGTCGGCGACGCGGGCGGGAGCCGAGGGGGTGAAGGTGCAGTGCGCGGGCCGGCTCGGCGGAGCCGAGATCGCGCGCACGGAAGGTTATCACGAAGGCCGCGTGCCGTTGCACACGATGCGCGCGGACATTGACTACGCCGAGTGCATGGCCAAGACCACGTACGGCGCGATCGGCGTGAAGGTCTGGATCTACCGCGGGGAGGTCAAGGACGACCGTCGCGGCCAGACGTACACGGCCGGCGGCGCCAAGTAGCGCTGCGGCAACGATCGAGGCGGCTGGAGATACGGGACGATGCTTCAACCAAAGCGCGTGAAGTACCGCAAGCAGCAGAAGGGCAAGATCCGCGGCAACGCCACGCGGGGAAACACGGTGGCGTTCGGGGACTACGGCCTGCAGACGCTGGATGCCGGGTGGATCACGAACCGCCAGATCGAGGCGGCTCGTGTGGCCATGACCCGGCACATCAAGCGTGGCGGAAAGGTCTGGATCCGGATCTTTCCCGACAAGCCGATCACGTCCAAGCCGGCGGAGACCCGGATGGGCAAGGGTAAGGGCAATCCGGAAGGCTGGGTGGCGCCCGTCAAGCCCGGACGAGTGATGTTCGAGCTGGAGGGTGTGGAGGAGTCCATCGCCCGTCGGGCCATGGACCTGGCCGCCGCCAAGCTCCCGGTCAAGACCAGGTTCCTGGTCCGGGAGGAGTAGAGAGATGGATGCGAGAGAGATCCGGGAGCTCAGCCAGGACGAAATCGACATCGAGATCGAGCGGGCGCGCGACGAGCTGTTCAAGCTCCGCTTTCGCGCCGCCTACGAAGAGCTCGAGAACTCGGCGCTCCTGAAGGAGCTCCGTCGGGATGTCGCGAGACTTAAGACGATCCGGCACGAGCGAGAGCTGCGGGCCGCGGGAGACAGCGATGCTTGAGGATTCGACGCGGGTCGCAGGCAGCCGCAAGACCCGGCAGGGCAGGGTGGTGGGCGATGCCATGGACAAGACCGTCGTGGTCTCCGTGGAGAGGCAGTTCGCCCACCCGCTGTACGGGAAGCGGGTGACCAGGCGGAAGAAGTACCACGCGCACGACGAAAGAAACGAGTTCCGCCTGGGTGACCTGGTGGTCATCGAGGAGACACGCCCCCTGTCGAAACGAAAGCGGTGGCGCGTCGTGAAGCTCGTCGAGCGCCCGGAGCAGGAGGGCTGAGGAGATGATCCAGCAGGAGACAGATCTCCGGATCGCGGACAACTCCGGGGCGCGCCGCGCCCGTTGCATCCGCGTCCTCGGCGGTTCCTCGCGGAGGTATGCGGGTCTCGGGGACATCGTGGTGGTCGCGGTGAAGGACGCGATTCCCGGCGGAACCGTGAAGAAGGGCGAAGTGGCCAAGGCGGTGGTGGTCCGCGTGGCGAAGGAAAGCCGGCGCAAGGACGGTTCGTACATCCGTTTCGATGAGAATGCGGCGGTGATCATCAACGATGCCGGCGAACCGCGGGCCACCCGGATCTTCGGTCCGGTGGCCAGGGAGCTGCGCGAGAAGCAGTTCATGAAGATCGTCTCGCTCGCCCCCGAAGTGATCTGAGGAGCCCGACATGAGCAACAGGAACAAGCTGCACGTGCGCCGTGGCGACCAGGTCCAGGTGATCGCGGGCAACTACAAGGGAGCCCGCGGCCAGGTGCTGCGCGCGATCCCCTCGAAACACCAGGTCGTGGTGGAGGGCGTGAACATGCGCAAGCGCCACCAGGGACCGACGCAGGCGAATCCGGAAGGCGGGATCATCACGTTCGAGGCGCCGATTCACGTCTCCAACGTCATGCTCGTCGATCCGTCGAACGACGAGCCGACCCGATATCGGAACCGGCTCGACGCTGACGGGACGAAGGAGCGGATCTCGACCAAGAGCGGCAACCCGATTCCGAGGCCCTGACGGGCTCCGGGACGCAGGATGTGAGTGACGCGGCATGAAGCAGCAGCCCAGGCTGAGACAGCACTACGAGAAGCACGTGATCTCGAAGCTCCAGGAGGCTTTCGGGTTCGACAACCCGATGGAGGTGCCTCGGGTCGAGAAGATCGTGATCAACAGTGGTCTCGGAGACGCGAAGGACAACGCGAAGCTTCTCGACTCGGTGGTGGCGGAGCTCGCGCGGATCAGCGGCCAGCAGCCGGTGGTCACGCGGGCCCGGAAGTCGATCTCGAACTTCAACCTCCGGGAGGGGATGCCCGTCGGCGTCAAGGTCACGCTGAGGGCGGCGCGGATGTACGAGTTCATGGACCGGTTCATCAGCACGGCGGTGCCACGGATTCGTGACTTCCGCGGGTTCAACAGCCGCGCGTTCGACGGCCGGGGAAACTACACTGTCGGCATCAAGGAGCAGATGGTGTTTGCGGAAGTGGACTACGACGAGATCGTCCGCGTGCACGGGATGGACATTACGTTCGTCACCTCCACGGATCGGGACGACGAGGCGCTGGTGCTGCTGCGGGAGATGGGCATGCCCTTCCGCGGCGAGACGCCCGTGGTGGTCTGAAGCCGCAGGTCGAGCCGCGCCGAAGGGTGGCGGCATTCAACGAAGGTCGGAGAGGGTAATGGCTAAGAAGTCCCTGATAGCGAAGGCGAATCGCAAACCGAAGTACAGCGCGCGGACGATCCGACGGTGTCAGCGCTGTGGACGGTCGCGGGCCTACATGCGGAAGTTCGGCCTGTGCAGGATCTGCTTCCGGCAGTTGGCGCTCAGGGGAGAGATCCCCGGCGTGCGAAAGGCGAGTTGGTAGAACATGAGCATGAACGATCCCATCGCCGACATGCTGACGCGAGTTCGCAACGCGAACCAGGCGGGCCACCGTCGAGTCGACATGCCGGTCGCGAAGCTCAAGGTAGAGATCGCGCGCATCCTGACCGAGAATCACTTCGTCCACGGCTACAAGGTCCTGGACGACGGAGCGCACGGAGTGCTGAGAGTCTATCTCAAGTACACCGAGGACGAGAAGCCCGTCATCCACTCGCTGCGCCGGATCTCGAGACCCGGTCTGCGCCGTTACGTGGGCGCCGAGGGCATGCCGAGAGTCCGCTCGGGAATGGGCATTGCGATCCTGTCGACGTCGAAAGGCGTGATGACGGACCGGCAGGCGAGGCAGGCGCGAGTCGGCGGAGAAGTGCTCGCCACGGTCTACTAGGTCCGGGCGCGACGAACGTCGCTCCGCTCCGCGGGGCGCCAGACAGAGTGCGATACAGATGTCGAGAGTCGGAAGACAGCCGATCGTCATCCCGGACGGGGTGAACGTGACCATCGAGGGCTCGCGCGTGACCGTCAAGGGCGCGAGAGGCGAGCTCAGCGGGCGCTTCGATGCGGACATGGGGCTCGAGATGAAGGACGGCGCGATCCACGTCAGCCGTCCGACGGATCAGCCCAGGCACCGGGCGCTGCACGGACTGACCCGCAGCCTCCTGGCCAACATGGTGCACGGAGTCCACGAGGGGTTCGAGCGCTCGCTCGAGATCCACGGGGTTGGATACCGCGCCCAGCAGAAGGGCTCGGCGGTCGAGCTCGCGGTCGGATACAGCAATCCCGTCCTGTTCGAGGCCCCGGAAGGCATCTCACTGGTCGTGGAGACGCCGACGCTGGTGCACGTTCGCGGGATCGACAAGCAGGTGGTGGGGGAGGTGGCCTCCCGGATCCGCCGGATCCGGCCGCCGGAGCCTTACAAGGGCAAGGGCATCCGGTATCGCGGCGAGCACGTGCGGCGCAAGGCGGGCAAGGCCACGGCCGTGGGCGCCTGATAGACAACGAGATCAAGTAAGCCGGAAGCCGGTGAAACGGGCGGACGGCCGGAGGAGCAGGACATGGCACAAAGCAAGTCGGCGGAGCGGCGGGAGCGTCGCGCGACGCGACACAAGCGGGTTCTGAAGAAGATGCGGGGGACGGCGGAGCGACCGCGCCTCGTCGTCTTCCGGAGCTTGAGGAACATGGAGGGTCAGCTCGTCGACGATGACCGGGGAGCGACCCTGGTGGGCGTGTCCACCCTGACGGTCGAAGGCGAGGTCGAGCTGGAGGACCTGTCGGGGAAGCAGGCGGCCAGCTTCGCCGCCGGCAAGGCCCTGGCGGAGAAGGCGAAGGCCGCAGGAATCGAGAGCATCGTGTTCGACCGTGGCGGCTACAGGTATCACGGACGGGTCAAGGCGTTCGCCGATGGGGCGAGGGCCGGCGGCCTGAAGTTCTAGGCGAAATCACTCGACGGCTCACCGTCCGCGAGAGACGCGGGGGGGGCCGCAGGATTCGGAGAATCTGAGGGAATGGCGAAGAAGCAAGGTCGCAGACGGGATCGGCGGGAAGAGGGAGACAACCTCAAGGAGAACGTGATCCACATCAACCGGGTCTCGAAGGTCGTCAAGGGCGGCCGCCGGTTCTCCTTCACCGCACTCGTGGCCGTGGGCGACGGCCAGGGCAAGGTCGGCACGGCGCTCGGAAAGGCCAACGAAGTGGCCGAGGCCATTCGCAAGGGGCTCGAGCAGGCGCGCAAGGCGATGGTCGAGATCCCGATCGTCGGTGGCACGATCCCGCACGAGCTCATCGGACGAAGCGGCGCGGGCCGCGTGCTCCTGAAACCGGCGTCTCCGGGTACCGGGGTCATCGCCGGAGGGCCTGTCCGGGCCGTTCTCGATTGCGCAGGGGTGCAGGACATCCTCACCAAGAGCCTCGGGTCGAACAACCCGCTCAACGTGGTCGCAGCCACGATGGACGGGCTCCAGAGTCTCATGACTCCGGAGGCGGTCGCACGGGAGCGCGGCGTGGGCGTCGAGGTGATCCGGGAGGCGATGCGTGGCTAAGAACATTCGTATCAAGCAGGTGCGCAGCGGCAGCAACGCCATGCGCAGGCAGCAGGCGACGCTCGAAGCGCTGGGTCTCCGCCACCATCAGGCGGAGGTCGTCAAGGAGGACAATCCCGCCATTCGCGGGATGATCCGCGCGGTGGCGCATCTGGTGGAAGTCGAGGAGGTCGACTAGACCCATGGCAGACAGCAAGCGAATCGGACTGGAGAACCTCAGCCCGACCCCCGGATCGCGCGGCAATCGCAAGCGGATCGGTCGCGGCCACGGCTCGGGTCACGGCAAGACGTCGGGCAAGGGGCACAAGGGACAGAAGTCCCGTTCGGGAGCCTCGATTCCGGCGTGGTTCGAGGGTGGCCAGATGCCGCTGTACCGGCGCGTGCCGAAGCGTGGCTTCAAGCCGATCAACCGGCGTGAGTACCAGGTCGTCAACGTGGGAGCGTTCGCGGAGCTCGAGGGCACGGAGTTCGGGCCCGAGGAGCTGAAGGCATGTGGGCTCATTTCTTCGGTGAACAAGCCCGTGAAGATCCTCGGAGTGGGGTTGGCCGGCCGGGCGGTGACGGTCCGCGCGCATGCTTTCAGCGCCGCGGCCCGGGACAAGATCGAAGCAGATGGCGGCACCGCGGAATTGATCAGCTGACATGGCGAACGAACGTACGCAAGCGCTCGAGGCGGCCCAGAACCTGTTCAAGATCCCGGAGCTGAAGAGCAAGATCCTCTTCACGCTCCTCTGCCTGGCCGTCTATCGGCTCGGGTCGCACGTTCCGACGGCCGGCGTCAATCTGCTGGCGCTCCAGCAGCTGGCGGGACAGTTCCAGGGAACACTGTTCGGAATCTACGACCTGTTCACGGGCGGCGCACTGCAGCGGGCGACCGTGTTCGCGCTCGGGATCATGCCGTACATCTCGGCCAGCATCATCTTCCAGGTGCTCGGTTCGACCTTCCCGACGATCGAGAAGCTGCAGAAGGAGGGCGAGGACGGCCGGCGGAAGCTGACCCAGTGGACCCGTTACGCGACCGTCCTCCTCTGCATCATGCAGGCGTACGGCTACTCGATCTTCCTGGAGTCGCAGCCGGGCGTCGTGGTCGCGCCGGGCTGGGGCTTCCGGATCGAGACCGTGCTGCTCCTGACCGCGGGCGGCGTGTTCGTAATGTGGCTGGGGGAGCAGATCACCGAGCGGGGGATCGGAAACGGCATGTCGCTGCTGATCTTCTTCTCGATCGTCCAGCGCTTCCCCTCGGCCGTGTTCAACACGTTCGAGCTCCTGAGGGCCGGCGGGATCAGCCTGTTCAAGCTCATCGCGCTGCTCGTCGTCCTGGTGCTGATCACCGCGGCCGTCGTGGCGCTCACCATGGCGGCGCGCAAGATACCGGTTCAGATCCCGCGCAAGGTCGTGGGCCGCGGTCGCGTCCGTGAGGGTCAGAAGTCCTTCATCCCGATCCGGATCAACAGCGCCGGCGTGATGCCGATCATCTTCGCGCAAGCGATCATCATCGTGCCCGGCACGCTGTACTCGTTCACGGGAGGGCAGGGCGCGTCCGGATTCCTGTACGATCTGAGTCAGATCTTTCAGCCGGGCTCGACCTGGTACTACGTGACCTATGCCGCGTTGATCATCGTGTTCACCTACGTCTACACGGCGATCATCTTCAACCCGGTCGATCTGGCGGAGAACCTGAAGAAGCAGGGCGGTTTCATCCCGGGGGTGAAGCCCGGCGCGCAGACCGCAGAGTACATTGATCGCGTGCTGACGCTCGTCACCCTGCCGGGATCGATCTACCTTGCCCTGATCGCGATCCTGCCGTTCTGGATCTTCGCGGCGTTCGACATCCAGACGTTCTTCTTCGGCGGGACGTCGCTGCTGATCGTCGTGGGCGTGGCGCTGGACACGGTTCAGCAGATGCAGCAGCACCTGCTGCTCCGGCAGTACGAGGGATTCATGAAGAAGGGGCGGGTCAAGTACAGAGGCCGCCAGAAATACATGTGACGTACCGGCACCCAGGAGATCCGGACGTGAGGGTCATCATCATGGGACCCCCGGGAGCCGGGAAGGGCACCCAGGGGGAGCTTCTAGCAAGACGGCTGGGGATTCCCCGCTACTCGACGGGCGACATCCTCCGTCAGGCACTTCGGGAGCGAACCCCGATGGGCCTCGCGGCGAAGCGGTTCATGCGTGCCGGCGAGCTGGTCCCGGATGACGTCATGCTGGGGATCATCGGAGAAGTCCTGGCTAGCGAGGAGTCGGCGAACGGCTTCCTGCTGGATGGCTTTCCGCGGACCGTAGCCCAGGCGGAGGGACTTCGTCGAACGCTCGAGGAGATGGGTCTCGGGCTGGACGCCGTCGTGAACCTCACGGTGCCTGACGATGTGATCATGCACCGCCTGTCGACCCGGGGCCGAAAGGACGACCTGGCGAAGACGATCCGGCGACGCCTGGAGGTCTACCGGGCGCAGACGAAACCGGTGCTGGACTGGTACGCCGACGCGGGCGTGCGGATCCTGGCGATCGAGGGAGTCGGCGACATAGAGGAGATCCAGCAGCAGATCCTGGGTTGCCTCGCTCTGTGATGCACCTGAAGTCGGCTGACGAGATCGAAGCGATAGCCCGGGCCGGGGAGATCGTCGCCGGCGTGCTGGCCTTGATGGAGGAGCGGGCGGCCCCCGGTGTGAGCACGGAAGATCTCGACGCGGTCGCCGAGCGGTACATCCGGGATCACGAGGGGGCAGAGCCGGCCTTCAAGGGATTGTACGGCTTTCCGGCGACGCTGTGCACCAGCCTCAACGACGAGGTCGTGCACGGCATTCCGTCGGCCGAGCGCCGGCTCGTGGACGGGGACCTGCTGGGAGTGGACGTCGGGGTGGTACTCGACGAGATGTACGCGGACGCCGCGGTGACGGTGGCGGTGGGAGAGGCGTCGGGGGAGGCGCTGCGATTGCTGGAGGTGACCCGGACCGCCCTCGACGTGGGGGTGCGGCAGGCGTCGCTCGGGTCGACCCTGGGTGACCTTGGGGCCGCGATCCAGTCGGTGGTGGAGGACGCCGGGTTCAGCGTGATCCGGGAGCTGGTCGGTCACGGGGTCGGCTTCGCGCCCCACGAGGAACCGCACGTTCCGAACTTCGGGCGTCGCGGGCAGGGCGCGTTGCTCGAGGAAGGCCTCGTGATAGCGATCGAGCCGATGGTGAACGTGGGAGGACGCCACATCCGGACCCTGGCGGACGGGTGGACGGTCGTGACCGCCGACGGCAGTCTGTCCGCACATTTCGAGCACACGGTGGCGGTAACGCGCGAGGGTCCGCGGATCCTCACCCGGCGCTCGGGAGACTGAGGCGCGAAGGAGGACTGGCTTGGCGAAAGAGGAACCGATCCAGATGGCCGGCGAGGTGATCGAAGCCCTGCCGAACGCCATGTTTCGGGTGCGGCTCGAGAACGAGCACGAAATTACGTGCCACGTTTCGGGCAAGATCCGAATGAACTACATCCGGATCCTCCCTGGAGACAAGGTGACGGTGGAGATGTCGCCCTATGATCTCACGAAGGGGCGGATCACGTATCGGTTCAAGTAATGGTCGTTGATTCACGGGCAGGCAGCGGTTATCTTCAACAGCTGTCTCGTGAACGGTTCAAAAGGACGGATTCGTCATGAAGGTGCGTTCGAGCGTAAAGCGGATCTGCGAGCACTGCAAGATCGTCCGGCGCCGCGGAGTGGTGAGGGTGATCTGCAGCCGGGATCCGAAGCACAAGCAGCGGCAGGGATAGAAGACGCTCGGTCCGGCGCGCCCGACGGCGAGGCCGGCCGACAATCTGAACGGGTGGTACATGGCAAGAATAGCAGGCGTTGACCTTCCCCGGGACAAGCGGGTCGAGATCGCCCTCACGTACATCTACGGGATAGGGCGCTCGACGTCGCGAGCGATCCTGGCCGAGACGGCCCTGGATCCGGACACGCGGGTGCACGACCTCTCGGACGACGATGTCAACAAGCTCCGACGGGTCATCGAGGCCCGCTACAAGGTGGAGGGCGCGCTTCGCACCGAGACGTCCATGAACATCAAGCGGCTCATGGACATCGGCTGCTACCGGGGCCTGCGACACCGTCGCGGACTCCCGGTCAGGGGCCAGCGCACGCACACGAACGCCCGCACCCGCAAGGGACCGCGGCGCGCGGTGGCAGGCAAGAAGAAGCCACCCTCGAAGAAATAGGGACGACGAAGCATGGCCAAGCCGAGAACCACGAGACGGAAGCGCCAGGTGGACGCGGAAGGAATCGCGCACATCAAGGCGACGTTCAACAACACGATCATCACGATCACGGAGACCAACGGGGGGACCGTGGCCTGGGCCAGCGCCGGGAAGGCCGGCTTCAAGGGCTCGAAGAAGTCCACTCCGTTCGCCGCCACTATCGCGGCGGAAAGCGTCGGGCGGGAGGCCGCCTCGATGGGAATGAAGCGCCTGCACGTCCGGGTGCAGGGCCCGGGATCGGGTCGTGAGTCGGCGATTCAGGCTCTTCAGGCAGCGGGCCTGACGATCCGCTCGATCCGCGATGTAACGCCGATCCCGCACAACGGATGTCGGCCGCCCAAGAAGCGGCGCGTCTGAGGCGGGGAGCCAGGAACACGCAGGGGACAGGTTAAGGAAGCCAGATGGCACGTTATACGGGTCCGGTGTGCAGGCTCTGCCGGAGGGAAAACGAGAAGCTGTTTCTGAAGGGGAAGCGCTGCTTCACCGAGAAGTGCGCGATCGAGCGGAAAGCCTATCCCCCCGGCCAGCACGGCACGGGCAGGAGGCGCCGGCGCTCTTCCGAGTACGCGACCCAGCTGCGGGAGAAGCAGAAGGTCAAGCGTATCTACGGCGTCGGAGAGAAGCAGTTCCGCACGCTGTTCACCAAGGCGGCCCGCGTGAAGGGGATCACGGGTGAGAACCTGCTGATCTCTCTCGAGGCCCGCCTCGACAACGTCGTTTACAGGCTTGGTTTCGCACCGTCCCGCAAGGCGGCGAGGCAGCTCGTCCGGCACCGGCACGTCCGGGTGGACGGTTCCGCTGTGGACATCCCGAGCTTCCAGGTCTCTCCGGGGCAGGAGATTTCGATCGCGCCGGCCGCTCAGGACATGCCGGTGGTGCGCGAGGCCATTGAGGACCGCAAGGGCAAGGACCAGCTCAGCTGGCTGGGCGTCGATTACGACGCCTGCACGGGCCGCGTGCTCGAACAGCCGAGCCGGGCGGACATTCCGCTCGCCGTTCAGGAGCAGCTGATCGTCGAGCTGTACAGCAAGTAATAGAGGCGAAACGCACATGTCAGCAGGGCTAGACCTTACAGGACTCGTACTGCCGAACACCGTCGAAGAGCGAAGCCGCTCCGAGGACGGCCGGCGGGCGGAGTACGTGCTGCAGCCGCTGGAGCGGGGATTCGGCCACACGGTCGGCAACTCCATCCGACGGGTGTTGCTCTCATCGCTTCCGGGTTGTGCCATCTGGGCGTTCCGGGCCGACGGCGTTCAGCACGAGCACCAGACGATTCCGGGCGTCGTGGAAGACATCCACCAGGTGATCCAGAAGCTGAAGAAGCTGGTGATCGTCCTGGACCCGGGCGTCGATGAGGCCCGCCTGCAGCTTTCGGTCTCGAAGGCCGGGCCGGTCAAGGCGTCGATGATCGGGAGCGTGTCGGGCGTCACCGTGGTGAACGCGGACGAGGAGCTGTTCACGCTCCAGGACGATCTGCCTGAGGGCCGGCCGCTGAATCTAGACTTCTGGGTGGACCGGGGTCGCGGCTTCGTGGTGGCCGAGCAGCACGAGCGACCAGAGGATGCGCCTGTCGACCTGATCCGGATCGATTCGGTCTACAATCCGGTCGTGCGGGCGAACTTCCTGGTCCAGGAGACGCGAGTCGGCCAGCGGACCGACTTCGACCGCCTCACGCTGCAGATCGTCACGAACGGATCGCTCGATCCGGGCGATGCGATCGCTTACGCGGCCGAGATCGCCAGGCTTCACCTGCAGTACCTGACCGGGTTCGGGTCCGGCAACGGTGGCTCGGCGCCGGATCTGGCGGGGCCTCCCGGCCGGGAGGCCGTGGATGCGGGCACGACGGCTCTGCTCGAGTCGCCCCTCGACGCGTTCGAGGGAATCTCGATCCGCTCCCGGAACAACCTCGACAAGGCCGACATTCACACGCTGCTCGATGTGGTGGTCCGGTCGCGAGATGAGATCCTCGCCGTTCCGTCTTTCGGCGAGAAGTCTCTGGAAGAGGTCGCCGAGGTGCTGGCGCTCAACGGCCTGCGCTTCGGAATGGCGATCGAACGGGACGAAGTGGGCGATCTGTGGATGCTGGAGGACGCAGAGGCCGAGACCGCTGGCGGCGAGGGCGGAGATGAGGCATAGGAACAAGGGCCGGCAGCTAAGTCGCACCGCGAGCCATCGGACGGCGACGCTCAGGAACATGGCCGCGAGCCTGATCCAGCACGGGCGGATTCGCACGACGGAAGCAAAGGCGCGCGAGCTTCGTCCCTTCGTCGAGAAGCTGATCACTCTCGGTGGCACGGACGACGTGCACAGCCGACGTCGGGTGCGCCGTCATATCGCGGATCGGGAAGCCCTCCACAAGTTGTTCGATGAGGTGGGACCTCGCTTCCGGGAGCGGCCAGGCGGATATACCCGTATTGTGAAGCTCGGGGCCCGGAAGGGCGATGGCGCCGAGATGGCGATCATCGAGCTCACCGAGACGGAGAACTAGAGCCGACCCTGGGGTCGGGAAAGGCAGGCACCGATGCTTCGCGGGGCTTCGACGATACTGATGGTCGTCGCAGTGCTGGCCGTCGTCGGTTTCATGTGGTGGCTGGACCGGAAGGCCGGGTCCCTGGACAGCCAGGTCGCCCCGGTGCTCGAGGAAACCGTGCAGAACGTGGACCTCGACGGCGCGGCGCTGGCGGCCGATCCGGCTGCGGCGGTCGGCGAGACAGGCTACCTCCGATCGGTTGCGGTGGCACAGCGCCTTGGACGCGGGACGTTCACGCTCCAGCTGGATGGCATCCAGTATCCGGTTCTGCTGTCGTCCGACCTGATTCAGATGGACACGCAGGTGTACGGCGGTGACATGGTGACCGTGTACGGCCACGTGTTCACCCTCAACGATTCGATCCGTTCGGTGTGGGTGGACCAGGAAGCCGTCGATTCGGAATACGCGAGCGCGATACCGGCGAGCCCGAGCTTCATCATGGCCGACTCGCTCTCGTTCAACTGATGTGTGCTTGAGATGTCGAACTTCTGCTACGTATGTAATAAAGGGCCGGCCACCGGCAACAGCGTGAGCAACGCGAACAACAAGCGAAAGCGGCGCTTCATGCCGAACCTTCAGCGTGTCCGCATCCTCGAGGGCGGGCAGGCGATTCGCGTTCGGGTCTGCACCCGCTGTCTGAAGGCGGGCAAGGTCCGCAAGGCACCCTGAGGCGTCGGCGCGAGTCGACTCTCCTTCCATCGCGTCGAGCTGAGACGACCCGAGAAGGCTCCGCCAGAAGGTGGGGCCTTCTTTGTGTGACGGGCCCGGGATCCACCGGGTGGAATCGGGGTCCATGACCGGGGTCGCAGGACGGCCGACGCCGCACGACCGGAGCGTGGCACGGATGAAAGCACTGGTCACTGGTGCCGACGGCTTCGTCGGGCAGCACCTTATCGCGGAGCTGCTGGATCACGGCTTCAGCGTGGCGGCCTCGGCCCTGGACCTGCCGCCCAGTCGCTCCACGCTCTCCTCCGAGCAGATCGCTTCCGTGGACTGGAAGGCCGCCGACGTCAGAGACCGCGAGGCGCTCGTGCGGCTCGTGGCAGCCGCAATGCCGGATCGGATCTACCACCTGGCCGGTTTCGCCTCGGGCGCTCTGGCCCGGCAGTTCGCCTCCGACGCGGTCCACATCAACGTCGGTGGCACCGTGAACCTGTGCGAAGCCGTCGTGTCCGTCCGGGAGACTCATCCGGCGTTCGATCCGCGCATCCTCGTCATGGGGTCGTGCGATGCCTACGGGGATGCGGCGCGTGACGGACTGCCTCTCTCGGAAGAGATGTCCCTGAGGCCCGTCTCGGCGTACGGCCTGTCCAAGGCGGGCCAGGAGCTGGCAGCGCACACGTA
>Ga0210060_1000341_pt1 | contig 18098 bp, 9 predicted proteins | sample Joice_CattailNLB_FD_184871 | JGI IMG/M metagenome (GOLD analysis project Ga0210060, IMG submission 184871) | Wetland microbial communities from San Francisco Bay, California, USA, that impact long-term carbon sequestration - Joice_CattailNLB_D2... | ecosystem: Environmental > Aquatic > Marine >...
CCGCGGCCCACAGCATGCTGCGGTGCGATTGCACGACGCCCTTGTACTTGGTCGAGGTGCCCGCCGTGAAGAGGATCGCGAAGGGATCCTCCGCGTCGACGGGCTGGGGGATCAGGGCGTGACCGCGGCCGGCCGACACCAGGTCTTCGAACTGGAAGATCCTGTCGTCGTACCACAGGTCTTCTTCTCCCACCGTGACGAGGTACTGAAGTCCGGGCAGCTCCGAGAAGAGCGACTCGAACACCTCGAGGTACTCCACGCCGCCATAAGTCTCGGCGGTGACGACGAGAGCGGCCTCCGTGTTCCGCAACACGAACTGGATATCGCGCGGCGAGTAGGCGGGGTTGAGAGGAACGACCACGGCGCCGATCTCGGCCGCCGCGAGAACCGTGAGAACGAACTCGGGCCAGTTCGGCATGGTCACCGCCAGCCGGTCGCCCTTCTCGATCCCCAGGTCCTGGAACGAGCATGCCAGCGCGTGAGCCTGGGCACCCGCCGCCGCCCACGTCCACGAGTGTTCGCCGTAGCGCAGGAACAGCTCGTCCGGCCGCCTCTCACGCTGGGCGTAGAAAGCCTCGAAGACCCCCGAGACTTCCGGCATCACTTCCAAGGAATCCCTCGTCGGTGGGGCACGGTCCGGTATGCAGTCCGGTGCAGTTTCAACACGTTGCGATCCTCACGTCGAGGAATCTGTCGCCTCGAAGGCCTTACGTAAAGCGGCTTCCAGCGGGCCCCGGCACCGGGCGACGGGGATCTCGTGCGTGTGGCTGCCCCGCGGACCGGGAGCCACGCGGCCCACATCGGCCAGCAGGACCCAGCGGAGGCTTCCCTCCCGTACCTTCTTGTCGGTCCGCGCGCGATCGAGAAGCTCGTCCAGGTCGAGCGGCGGCTCCAGCACCTCGGGAAGTCCGCAGCGCGCCAGGATCTCGTCCAGCCGTTCACCCACGCCGGCGGCCGTCACGCCCTCGCTTTCACCGAGCCGGGCCTCCATGCGCATCCCGGCGGCCACGGCCTCTCCGTGCAGCACGGAGAAGCCGCTCATCGACTCGAGCGCGTGACCGAACGTGTGGCCGAAATTCAGGATCGCCCGAACGCCTCTCTCTTCCGGGTCCTCCGCCACCACCTCGGACTTGATCCGCAGGCTGCGCTCGATCAGATCGGTCAGGGCATCCGCTTCGCCGTCGCGCAGCGGGCCTGCGTGCTGCTCGATCCAGGCGAAGAACTCCCGGTCCCGGATCGCCGCTGCCTTGACGGCCTCCGCCAGGCCCGAGATCCGCTGATATCTCGGAAGGGTCGACAGGCACTGCGGGTCGATCAGCACGGCCGCCGGATGATGGAACGTGCCGACGGCGTTCTTCACCTGGCCGGCGTCGATCCCGGTCTTCCCTCCCACGCTGCTGTCCAGCATGGAGAGCAGCGTGGTCGGCACCTGGATCACCGGAAGACCGCGGGCATACGTCGAGGCCACGAATCCGGCCAGGTCGCCGGTCACGCCGCCACCGAGCGCCACGACCGCGGAATCCCGGCCGAATCCCTCCTGCATCAGCTCGCCGCACAGCCGGGTCCATTCGGAGGCGGATTTGTTCCACTCGCCGGCCGGAAACGTGAACAACTCGGCTTCCTTTCCGTCAGCCGCCAGTGCGCGCAGGGCGCGCGGTCCGTACAGCTCGGCCACGTGGCTGTCCGCGATCACAGCATAGCGGTGTGCGGGCGCACTCGAGCACAGGTCGCCCAGGCGATCGAGTCCTCCCGGCTCGAGCCGGATCTCGTACGCTCGCTCGGGCCTCGCCGGCACGGCGACCCGGATGACGGTCACGGCATCGCCTGCGGCAGGGGCTGCTCGTCGAGCTCGATCTCCGCCAGCGCCTCGAGCCCGTCTCCCAGCTCCGTACCGCTCGGAAGATCCCAGACGACCACCACGGGCCGAACACCCCGCGACCCGCGGCTGACCCGGATGTCGCGCCCCTCCCCCGCCGGATCACCCCGATAACGCGCGGTCAGGGCGCGTCTGACCGCGTTCTCGAACTCGAGCGCGTCCCGATCGGTGTCCCATACCGAGGCCCACAGGAAGACCTCTCCCGACGGCCCGTCGAGCAGCCGGAAGCGGTCTCCGTCCCACCCTGCCGCGGCCCGGTCGGCCTCCTCGCGCCCCGCGAGGAACTCCCTGAGGACGAGCCGGGTCTCCAGCTCTCCGAGATCGTCCGAGTAGACCTCGGTCCACCCCGTGGGGGGTCCTGAGAGGAACCCGATGTCCGTCGGCATGTCCTCCCTCCCGGGCTCGAAACGCTCGGGGTGCAGCACCTGCTCGGTCGACACCGGCATCCTGGCCCCGAGCGGCGGCACACGCCCCCAGGGTCCCGCCCAGTTCTTCTGGAGGAACACCAGGCCCCCCAGGTACGGGAACAGCAGGCTCTCTCGAATCACCGCCGGAGCCTCGCTCAGCAGGGGCATCTCGATCCCCGCCGCGCCCAGCGGATCATCGCCCAGGACACCGTCCAGGCCCGGAAGGGCCGTCAGGTCGGCGTCAGAGCCCGTGAGGCTGGCGAGCTGCCACTCGAGCATGGCGAACGTAGCCTGCCCCTCCAGGGCGGCCTGAGCTGCCGTCCCGCGGTCGTTGGTGTCGAGGTTGGCGTGCATCAGTGAGTCCAGGTCCACGTACTGATCCTGCAGGGCGTGAACGATCTCGTGCAGCAGCACGGGCTCGACCTGGCTGGCGTCCACCCGGTCCACCACGTACAGCGTGTCGCGGGCCGGATCGTAGTAGCCCACGACCTGCTCCAGCAGGAGGGAGCGCAGAAGCGGAGCGAGGTCGATCGTGTCCGGGACGAGCCCCAGGCGCGCGTAGGTTCGCACGACGGCCGCCATGCGGTCCGGGGGCAGCTGCTGGGCCATTTCGTCGATCAGGAAGGCCTCCAGGTCCTCCCTGGAGCGTGCCGCGAGCCGGATCGGGCCCCTGGCCGGGAGACCCGAGTGGATTTCGGCGGCTGGAAGCAGCTCGGCCGCGAGGCGCCGGAGGGTGGTGTCCGTCGCGCCCGCGGTCGGAAGCTCCACGTCGCCTGCCGCGTCGGCCCCGTCGCAGGCGGCGAGCCCGAACCCGAGCAGGACGAAGCCGGCGGCCCGGCGGACGCGCCTGCCCAGCCTCACCGTCTCCCTTCCGTCGTGACCTTCAAAGATCGATCTCCGTTCTCTTCACATCGGCCGGCGTCACCGCCGCTGCCAGGTCCGCTACCGTCGCAGCCGCATGTCCCGGCGTGGCCGGCACCTCCCAGTCCGCCGCGATCTCGGCCAGGGGCACGAGGACGAACGCCCGCTCGCGCAGGCGAGGATGCGGGAGCACCAGCTGATCGCTCTCGAGGGTCAGGCTCCCGTAGAGCAACAGGTCCAGGTCGAGCTCGCGCGGCCCGAAGCGTGGCCCGCCGCGCCGCCTTCCCGACCTCCGCTCGGCGTCCTGAAGCTCCGACAACATCTGGCGTGGAGTGAGGCGTGTCCAGCCGACGCAGCAGGCGTTCAGGAAGAGTCCCTGCGGCTCGTAGTAGCGGGGTCCGGTCTCGTAGACACGTGATACCCGCAGACCCTCGACATGCGCCGCCACGGCCTCGAGGCCGAGCCGGAGATGCCCGACCCGGTCGCCCAGGTTGCTGCCCAGGCCGATCGCGACCCGCATTCCACGGACATTCGTATCCGGCATCGACCGACGCTTCGCTCCCGGTATCCCAATAGACGGGAGCCCCCGGAAATTCCGGGGGCTCCGATGTCTCCCTTCAAGGCGCCTCGCGAGAGGTGCCCGTTGCTGCTGGACTGCTACGGCGCCACGGTGATCGTGTAGGGCTGCGGGGTCGTGTCCCCGTTGTTGAACCCTGCGTAGTCGTCCATGATCCACAGCGAGCAACCCTCCGCGAGATCCGCGTCGTACGTATCGGGCGGCTGGTCGACCGCGAAGTCGAAGACTGTGAAGGTGCAGTCGTCGTAGTAGAAGTCGATGTCCTTCAACGGCGGACCCCACGTCGGGGTCAGCGTCACGCTGTAGGAGCCGCCGCCCGCAAGGGCCGCGTCCGCGGAGACATCCGCGAAGAACCAGTCATCCTGCGGCCCTGAGGCCGTGCCCGTGCATTCCAGAGGATAGGACACGTCCACGAATGGACCATCGAATCCCGGTTCCTCGGGGAAGTCGAGCGCGCTGCAGTCGTTGGTCTGATCCCACGTGATGGCCTCAGTCGACGAGATCCCGTTCACGTCCACGACCACGGTGTGGCCAGCGCTCGCGGTGGCGTACGTCGGCATCTGCGCCGTGATCTCCGTATCGGACACCACCGTGAAGTTACCGAGTAGCACGCCGTCCACGAGGACGGACGTAACGAGGCCCGGGAAGCCGAGCGACTGGCCCGTGATCGTCACCGTGGTGGCGAACACGCCCGACGACGCCGACAGGCTCGTAATCGAAGGCGCCGGCACGTAGTACTCGGCCGTGAACGGCAGATCCCCGTTGGTCGTCTGGACCGTCCCGGAGATCGTCGACGAACCGCCGCCAACCGCTTCGACCGTCACGATCACGTGCACCGAGCCACCGGGAACGAGAGCGCCGGAAGCCGTCGCGACCGCCGGGTTCGAGGAGTTCACCGTCACGCCAGTGATCTCCGTCTCATTGGTGTTCTGGTTCCCATCGGCATCCACCAGGAAGACCTCGAACTCGCTGATGTCACCGACCAGGAACGCACCGAGCGGATCGTTCTCGAACGCCGCCGCAACGGGAACACCGGCGGTGACGGTCACGTTGACGGAGCTCTGGCGAATGACCCCGAGACCCGCCGTGCCGTTGGCGTCGTCCCCGGACCACGTCACGGTCAGCGTCGCCGATCCGGACTGGCCCGCCGTGAAGTTACCCACGTCATCCGTGATCTCGATGACGTCGGTGTCGCTCGACGCGAACGTCGCGAGCGTCGGGTCGTACGGCCCGGCCACCGCACCGTCCAGGCCAACGAGCTGGGCTACGATCTGGCCCGTATCGCCGCTCCTGAACATCGTTCCGTCCACAGGGGCCGTGATCTCGACGCCGTTGGCGACCACGGTGACGTCCACCTGCGCCGAGCTCGACCCGGAGGTCAGCGCGATGCAGGTCTGGCCGAGCACGGATCCACCCGTGACGGCGAACATCCCCGGCGGCTGGATCTCGAGCTCTGCAACGTCGATGATCTGAATCGTCGCCGGTCCGCACGAAGCGTCCACGGCAGCCGAAATCTCGTCGAACGTGGGCTCGCCACCCTGGTTGACCGCGCGGGTCTCCAACTCGGCCGTCCGGCCGGCCGACACCACCATGACCGACGGATTGGTCTCGATACCCACCGTGTCCTTGACGTCGAAGTTCAGGGGATTGTCGTCACACCCCCCGAGCGCGAGGACAGCCAGCGCGGTAATGCTGAGCCCGACATTACGCACCAAGCCAACTCTCATGATACCCTCTCTCTCGATGTGACACCGTTTACAGCGGTTGTCCGCCGGCATCAGTTATTCAGTAAACCGGGTGTTGACTCCGAAGTTCGTTCGCAGATCGTTCAGTGCCGATGGCCCGCACCGCCGGTACCAGTCCGCCAGGGACTGGACATCGGGGTCGGTGCTGTAGATCAGTCGCCAGTGACCGAAGCGGTCTTCCGATATGAACAGATACACGAAGCTCGTCGTCTGATACTGCCAGATCTCATAGGGCGGCTCGCCCGCGAATCCCCCACCGACGCCGCTCGGAGCTCCGATGTCGGACGGCGAGTAATTGACTACTCGGTCCTGCGGCTCGCCGTACTTCAGGTAGATCCGGCCGCGGTCCGTGTACCACGGCATGCGCTCCTCGGTCCCGACAGTCTCGTCGTACCGCGCCCGGATCGTCTGAATCCGCTGCAGGTAATCGTCGAGGAACGCGTTACCGGGACTGCCCGGGCTCGGATCGTGCTGCTGGAAGAACTCCGTCAGGTACCTGCGCTTCGCGTCCGGCGGAAGCGCCTCGAAGGTCACCCGTTCCGTGTCCGTGATGAGGACCGCCACCCCGCCGAAGGTCTGCTCCAGCTCCGGGTCCGAAAGCGTGGCGAAATAATCCGCCTCGTAGCTTCCCCCTGCGGCGCCGGCGGCGACCGCAGTCTGCGGACTCAGCATCCGGAAGGTGGCCGCACGACTCCCTTCTCCATCCCCTGCACCCAGATTCATCGCGAGGGTGTACTCGCCCGGCGGAAGACCGGCGAGGGAGATATGTCCCGTGAACGGGACGCCTCCCGGCCCGACTTCCACCTGCGTAGCGGGCGTCCTGTACACCACCCGATCACCCGACCGCACTTCGGCGCTCACGCTGATCAGGGTCGAATCCGAATCGTGACCGTACAGCTCGAGATAGTAGTAGAGGTCTGGCTCCGTCGGCAGGATCGACATACGGGCTGCCGCTGCGATTCCGAAGCCTCCGTGGGTCACTGACCAGCTCCCCCCTCCCGCACCTTCGGTGATTGGCTCGACCCGTGTCGCCAGGTACAGATCCGACGTACCCGGACGTCCATCGAACGCCACGAGCGGCAGGCGGATCCGTTCACCGAGGTCCGGCGCATCCGTCGGATACGCCCTCACTTCGACCTCGTATTCGCCGGGTCTCACCCCGAACCGGAAGGGCTCAAGAAGATAGGAAGTTCCGGACTCCACGTAAGCGACAGCCTGCTGGCTGAGCTGCCTCTCCCAACTATCCCGATACAGCTGCGCATCCGACTGATCGAACACGGCGAGCTCGAACCGATAGGCTCCCGTTGTCCCCCCGGCCAGCATCGTGAGGGGCACGTTCGCCAATCCGTCGACCACCGTCAGGTCCTCCGGGGCCCACGTCCGCAAGAGAGTGACCTCGAGGCCGCCCTGAGCCGTTTCCTGCTGGGCAGACATCGTGGCGGAAGCCACCACGGACGGGACCGTCAGGGTCCCGGCCGCGGACGCGAGGCAGAGCACCACCGTTCGCCGGACGGCGGCGCTCACGCCTTCAGACCTCCAGCTCCTCGGAGTAGTTCGCGCGGACATTCGGTCTTCCGTCTGGTCAGTCTACGCCGAGGCCCACGGTGAACGCGTTCGCGCTCCCCAGCACGCCGTAGTTCTTGTATGCGTAGTCGAACTGGATCCGATACCGGTCCGCGAACCGGTAGAACAGTCCGCCACCGAGTCCGAGGCCATCGATGCCCTCGCTGGTGCCCCACGTGCCACCCAGGTACGCGTTGTCGGGCTGCGTCTGGAACGAGGCCCGAAGCGCCACGCCGACCGGCACATCGACCCCGGTCCACCGGTACTCACCCGCGAACCCGAACGCGGCATTCGTGTTGTTCGACTCGATGAACTCGCCCATCAGCGAGAGGTTGCTCGACTCGCCCGAGATGATGTCGTAGTTCAGGCCCACCCGGAACAACCTCGGCAGCGGGAAGGCGTCCGTCACCAGCCTTGCGGCCGGCGGGTCCTGCCTCTGATCCGGAATGCTCACGTCCGCATCACTGCCGTTGATGTCCCGGAAGCGCAGCGCCTCACCCTCGTGCGCCAGCGACCCACCGAGGTTCTGCACGACGAACGCCAGGCGGATCGGGCGGTTGCCGAGCTCGCTGTGGAAGTTGACGCCGAAGTCGATCGCCGCCGCCGAGGCCGAAGCACCACCCAGGGCGCCCGTCGCCAGGTCGTCGTTGATGAACTTCAACGTGAGGCCCGCGGAGAAGCGATCGATGAACGCGTGGGCGAAGGAGAGGCCGGCGACCGTCTCGTTCACGCCATACGTCTCCCCGGACACGTTGTCCGGATCGGCTTCCGTGTAGATGGGCTGGTTCCCGAACCCGAAGTGACCGAGGAAAAACCCCATTCCGAAGTCACCGTCCGAGAACGGAAAGGCCAGGCCCGTCCAGTAATAGTCGGTATCCGCGAAGTAGGGCATCAGCGTCAGCGCCACCTCGGGCCCCTGCATACTGGTCAGGCCGGCAGGGTTGTAGTACAGCGCGTTCACGTCATCGACGATCGTCGAAAACGATCCGCCGAGAGCCATGCCGCGAGCCCCGGAACCGAACTGCAGGAACTCGGCCGACGTACCGCCGAACGCCGTGTTGTCACTGGCGATCTTGACGGGGTTGTTCGGGTCGATTTCCTGCGCCCAGAGCAGTCCCGGCAGGGCAATCGCCAAGAGCAGGGCAATTGCCGCTCGACTGAATAGCCGCATGAATACCTCCTAAAGGAGCTGGTCAATTTCCGCGGGAGGGCCTGAGCCCCCCCGCGGGTCCGGTTCTCGTCAGTTCTGGCCGGCGAAGTTCACGACGGTGAACTTGCCGACGTACTCATCCCCGTCCGGCGTCACGACGTGGAAGAAGTACACGCCGCTCGCGACGAACTGGTTGTTCCGGTTTCTCAGGTCCCACACCTCCCGGCCGCCGCCCGAGGAGTCGTTGTGGTTCACGACGTCCACCAGCACGCCCGTCAGCGTGTAGATCCGGATCGTGGCCTGCGGCGGCAGGTTGACGAACATCAGCTGCTTCGTCGTCGGGCTCAGATCGTACTGGCTCGTCGCCAGGTACGGATCGGGCACCGTGTGCACCTGCGTCAGGTCCACGGGTCCGGTCGCGGCCGTGTTGTTCGCGACGCTCCAGCCGATCGTCAGACCCGGCACGAGCGGGTTGCGCAAGCCCGACTGACCTGCGCCAGCGTCGTAGACCGCGATGTACTTGTATCCGCCCGGATCGAACGAGTCGAGTCCGGAGGAAGCCGTCACCGAACCGTTGTACGTCCTGAGCGTCCACACCGTCCCGTCCGGGGGCAGCGTCTCCGTCAGGAAGAAGTGCCGCATCGCGCCCAGGTACAGCGTGAAGCCGTTCCCGTCCGGCGCCGGCACCGTGTTCGTGTCCATCGAGATCGAGTGGATCGTCGGCGTCGGCGACAGCGCCAGCGGAGCAGGGCAGGTCGCCCCGAGCGTGGCCTCGTACTCGGCCCACGCGTCGGCTCCGACACACCAGAAGTCCTGCCAGGACACCGTGCCGTCCCCGTCCCCGTCGTCGTTCAGGAAGCCCCACGACGCCCCGTACTCGGCGCTGAACGGCACGTCCACGTGGTTCGAGATGTCCCGAACCGTGATCGTCCCGCCCTCCCAGGTCACTCGATAGTCCGCCGCGTGGCCCAGGAAAGCCTGATAGTAGCCGAAGTACTGGACCGTGCCCGAGTTCGGCAGCTGCGGTCCACCGGGTCCGATGTCCGTGTGGTGGATCGGAATGAACACCGAGTCCACCTCCGCCAGTCGGCCGACGCGAATGAACGCGGTCGGGTCCGCCAGCGTCTCTTCGGTTCCGTTGAACCAGCGTGGTCCGCCGTGCAGCGTGTTGGACGTCGCGCCCCGGCGGTTCTGCTGGCCTTCCCAGTTGATCCGCTGGATCGACTCGTCCACAGTGAAGTACGCCTGCGCCGCACCCGAGGCCGCCGGAATCCCGAACGCCTTCAGCGCCGCGGGATCGAACGGAATCTCCTGGTTCACCACCAGCGTCTCACTGTAGGGCGGCCGGCCGAACGAGTTCCAGTTCGAGGCCAGTCCCGTCGCCTCCACCGTCTGACCGTTCAGCGTGATCCACGCCCGCCAGCACACGCTCTGGAACGCCCAGCCGTAGCTGCCGCACCCGGTCTGCTGCACCCAGTCCGGCTTCACGCTGTCGATCCGAGCCGTCAGCTCGAACTGCGGCAGCAGGCGCGGAACCAGCGGCGCGAACGTCTGTGAAATCCCGTTCGTCGGCGGGAACGGCCCGGAGAACGTCCCGTCATCCGGATCGACCGACGGCACCGGCTGGTTCGTCACCAGCGCCACGCCGTCGTCGCCCGTGATGGCCGCCGTGAGCGACGCGAACTCCAGGTTCGGGGAGTCTGCCCGCGGTGCGGTCGACTGGTTGATGCGGGCCGACCGCAGCGAATGCGGTCCGGAGGCCTGCGAGTTCACGTCGAACGCCGTCACGGAATAGTAGTACGTGAAGTTGTTCGTGACGCTGACGTCGTTGTAGAAGTACGGAATCCCGGAGTCCGTCAGGGGCTCCGCCGGTCCCGCGAGATCGTCGAGGATCACACGGGTGGTCGACGTGCTGATCGCGGACAGGTCCGCGAGGCGCGCCACGCCGGCTCCCGGCAGACCGCCGTCCGAGCCGTTGTTGAAGATCATGTTGCTGTCGATGTTCCGCGCGATGAAGGTGCTGCCAGGCACGAGCGGGCACGTTTCACCTGCCACGAACCCGACCACCGGCGTCCCTTCCCTCTCCGCTCCGACGTCCTCGTCGGGCCTTACGGTCTCGCACGTGTAATCGAAGAACTGACTGTCCGACTTGTCGAACTGGGCGATCAGGCCCAGCGCGCCCGGGTTCGTCCCGCGCCACACCCGGTAGCCTTCGACGTCGAACTCGCGGTAGTTCGGATTGTACAGCGCGCTCCCCGGATCACCGGCGACCTGGTAGAACGGGTCACCGAGCGTCTCGGTGGCGCTCTCTTCCCAGATCACCGTGACGGAATTGTCGCCCGGCACCAAATAGAACACCGGTGCTTCGGGGGCGAATCCCAGCAGGAAGCTGCTGTCGAAGATCGTCTGCGCCACCAGCGCCCGGCCGAGCAGGCTGTTCGGAACCACCTCGACGCTGAACTGGTCCAGCTTGTTGTCCGGACCTTCGAGGAAGCCGTTGACGCGGCCACTCGGAGCCGCACCGGTGTACTGGTACCAACCCGCCCCGCGCTCGATCGGCTTGACCGGATTCGGCGACCGCACGTCGTCGCAGAGGCTGAGATCGCTGTTGGCCACCGCCGTCGGCGAGCAGGCGCGAGCGCTCGTGTACCCCGGGTGGAACGACGGGTCGCCCGGCGCATTCGAATTCGCATCGGCCTGGTTCGCCAGAATCCCGCTCGGCGAGCCGTCCGGCATCCTCTCCACCGTCGCGGCGGCGATGTAGGCCACCACGATCGTCGCCGGCTCGTCTTCTGGACCGAGCTCGAACGGCCCCGACGACTGGAAGAACCGCGTGTCCGCGGATTCCTGGTAGATGAAGCAGACTGAGCGCTGGGTATCGTTCGGATCCGCCGTAAGCACCTCCGGCTCCACGTTGCAGGGATTGTCGCCCTGCGACGGGCTGATCTTGCCCGACAGATACCGCCAGAGCTGCTTGTCGTTCTGCGGATCCGGGAACCCGAAGCTCGCGTTGAGGTTGGCGGAGAACAGAGTCAGGCCCACCTCTTCGGGCGGATCGCTTCCGGGACGGATCGGGCTCCTCAGGTACTTGATCCCGATCAGCCCGGGGGCGTCCGTGAAGAAGGGCGGGAAGAAGATGTCCGGCGTGTAGGCGAACTCGGGCGCGTTGAACCCGCCCGTGTACGAGATGCCGACGTCGAACGGAAGGACCGCCGTGGAGAAGTTCTCCGTCGCGTCCGACACGTCCATGTCGGTACCGAAGGCGCCGTACAGCTCGCCGATCGTGTAGCCGCTCGTCGGCAGCGCGGCGTCACCGCCGAAGAACTGCGTGTTGTTCAGACGCAGGAATTCTTCGGAGTCCGTGACGTTCGCGAACTTGTAGATGAAGTAGATCAGCGACTCGTTGCCGGCCGGGTAGTTCCAGGCCAGGCTGCGCTGCGTCACCTGGATTCCGAGCGGGTGAATCCGCCCGTTGATCCTCGCCGGATCGCCGTCCCAGTACTGCACCCACGAGTCCTGCTGCGACGCGGTGTTGCGTCCCCACAGGACCGGCTGGAACAGCGGATCGCCGTCGGCGATCTTGGCCTCGTCGGGCCAGTTCGCCAGGTCGTCCGGATTGAGCGAGTCGTAGATGTTGGTGAGGGCCGAGCCGTGCTGTGTCGTGCCCTTCGGATCGAAGAAGAAGGCCGCCGTAGTGTCGTTCGCCCACGGCCCGCCGTCCTCCTGAATGATACCGGCAATCTGCAGGCCGGTGTTGAAGATGTACGCGTTGGGCGAGCCAACGGGCCAGAATCCGCCGCCGCCGGTCGGACTGTCGAACACATCCGTGCAGATGTATCCCTGGTTGTTCAGTCCACACTGCAGCTGGTTGCCCGTTAGCACCGCCGTCGGTCCGGCGAAGAGCGAGAACGAATCGTCCTGGCTCCTGGCACGCTTTGCCTCCGGAGAGACGTCGCCGATAGCCGTCGTACCGGCCGCGAGCAGGAGCACTCCCAGCGCCCCGCCCCAGACCAGCCTCCGGCCGCTTCGGCCGAGCCGTGCAAACATGCTGAGTCTCATGGCCACTCCTGGTCTTTCGGGTAGAGGGGAGCGATCGGGCCACGATCGCCCCCCCAATCCGTTATACCTCCACGCCTCTAGAAGGCGATCCTCAGGCCGATACGGAAGAGCTGGTCAGAGGTGTCGAACCTGACGTTCTGACCATAAGTGCTCTCGTATCCCTGCCCGAAAGCGATGTTCTGCTCCTCCACGGTGAAGACCCCGTCTCCGTTGCCCCACCGCTCCTCGGCCCGCATGAGCGAGAACTTGTTGTAATCGGTCTCCGGCGATTCCGTCGCGATATCGAAATCGTCGATCAGGTTGTCGCCGTCGAGGCGTGTGTCCGTGAGCGCCGACAGAAGCTGCGCATCGCGGAACTGCTGGTTGACCGTTCCCGCCGTCTCGAGGAACACCGTCGTGTAGCTCGAGATGTTGAACGGATTACGCCAGTCGATGAACGCCTGCAGGTTCCAGTTCTGGCCGATCTGGAAGCCCTTCGTGAACCGCATGTCGATCGCCGTCGTCCACGGCGTCTCGGTGTTGCTGATCGAGCTCTGTGGACGTCCTTCCAGGCCAGCGACACTGGGCGGACCGATCTGTCCGTTGCCGGTGTTGATCAGCTTGGTGTACGGCAATCCGCTGCGCAGCCTGAGCACCGCGTACACGCCGAAGTCGGACAGGATGGCGCCCAGCGTGGACCCCTGCATGTAGTCCACCGGGAACGCCAGGCTGCTCGTCAGCGAGATGTTGTGCTTCCGGCTCTCCTCGAGCGGCAGCAGCACCTCGGGCGGATTCTCCGGCGCACCCGTCAGGAGCGACAGGTTCGACACGGCCCGCAGGATGAGCTGCGTGTAGGTGTACGGGTCGGATCCCGTGCCACGCGCATCGACGAAGCTGTACGTGAGGCTGTTCACCGACAGGTTGCCGAAGGCCTTGTCCACCTTGGCCTCAAACCCGTTCGCCTCCGTCCAGTCCCTGTTCGTCACGACGTTCAGGAACGTGAACGCCCCTTCGCGGTTCGGATCGCTGAACTGGAGCTTGCGGACCGCGAGGGCCGAACGCTGCTTCTTGTTGAACGCCGAGACGTCCAGCACCAGGTCCTGACCGATCAGCTGCCGGTACCCGAACTCGAAGGTGCGGGTGCTCGGCATGTCGATGTCACGACCCCAGGTCGCGTTCGTGTTCTGGTTGACCAGGTCGGAGTTCGTGTTCTGCAGGAACCCGACCGTCTGCGAGGCGGTTCCGGCGATCCCTGACGAGAACCCGGAGTTGGTGAAGAACGCCGGCGTCTGCACGAAGCGGCCGTAGCTCAGCCGGAACGTCGAGGTCGGCGTGACCGGGAAGCTGGCCCCGATCCGCGGGCTGAACTCGGACTTCGTCGTTCCTTCGATGAAGTTCGACTTGCACGGAGCGGACGGATCGAACGACTCCGGCCCGCACGCGTTCAGGGGCTCGTATTCGCCCGTCGAAGAGTTCAAGCGCACGAAGCCCTGCTTCAGGCTGTCGGGCACGTTGAATATGTAGCCAGGCACGCGCGAGTACTCGACACCCGGGTCCAGGTAGTCCCACCGCACGCCACCTTCCAGCACCAGGTCGCCGATGTCGAGGCGATCCTGCAGGAAGGCTCCGATCCGCGTCGGCGTCGAGTGCTCGGGAAGCGGCACGCCGGTGTACAGCGGAATGTTGTTGGCGAGCATGTCGATATCGAGCCACTCGCCGCCGAGCTTCACCCGGTTGAACCGGCCGAGCTGCCAGTCCAGCGTCCCGCGCAGCTGGAACCGGTCCTCGTTGACCTTGGACAGCCCGGTGTTGCCGTAGCCGTTGATCGCGTAGCCCGTGCGCTCACCGTACGGATTGGCGCGCAGGTTCTGGGACAGACCGGTCAGCGACTGCGACGCGGCGAGCTCGTTCCGCTGCGGGTAATAACGCATGCTGTCGTACGGCACGGCGTTCGACCGGTACGCGTTCAGGAACTCGTCGTCGAAGTCGAATACGTTGAAGCCCGTCACCTGGAAGTCCTCCGGGAGCAGGAACTCCACGTTTCCGAACGTGAACCCGAGGAACGGGTCACGGTTGTCCTGCCACCAGCTGTTCGTCAGCGTCCCGTTGCTGAACCGGTCCGTCTGGTAGCTGGCCCGGAGGTCCAGCGCGATCTGCTGGTCGGCCGTCTGGGTGATCGTCTGGAACCACCCCAGCGTGAACACGTTACGCGTGTTCAGGTTTCCGTCGTAGTTGTCCGGATTGTAGAGCCCCGTGAACCCGCCCCGGCCGTAGGCCTGATCGCGGTTCCGGGTGAACGCGAAGTTGACCCGCGAGCCGCGCGGCAGCTGCCAGTTCAGGTTGAACGTGAACAGGTCGCTCTGGCTCCAGTTGTCCGGGTTCGTCCGCCCGTTGTCCCACGGCACGTAGTTCAGCGCCGCGATGTCCACGTAGTCCGTGGCGCCCGCGGTGCTCGACGAACGCTCGTTCGAGAAGACCGCCGGCTCACCGGCCGTGCACAGGCTCGCGTACTGCGAGGCGCTCGGGCACGTGTCGATTCCGCTGATCACCCACCGTTCCGGAGCGAACTCCGTCCGGTTGGACTGCTGTCCCTGCGCCGTCCCGGCGAAGAAGAACGTCAGCGGGCCCGCGACCGGGCCGCCGAGCGTCAGCTCCGCGCGGTTGAAGTTCGTGCGCCAGGAATTGGGCCCCAGCTGATCCGAGAAGAACTCGAGCGAGCCCGTGAACTGCGCGCCGCCCGATCGCGTCACGTAGCTCACGACGCCCGACTGGGCCTCGCCGTACTCTGCCGCGAAGGCGCCCACGTTCACGTCCACCTGCTCGAGCGCGTTGGTCGGGATCGAGACGTTGTTCGCGTCCGCCTGCCCGAAGGAGCGAATGAGCACGCCGTCGATGAACACGGCCTCCTCGTTCGCCCGGCCGCCACGGATCGTGACACCCGAATTCGTCTGAACCACGCCGGGCTGCAGAACCACGATGCTCGAGGCATTGTCCAGCGGAAGCTCGGAGATCGCCTCACCCTGGATGATCGACTTGGTCGAAGTCTGGTCACGCGGCACCAGCGGGTTCCTGTCACCCTCGACCGTGATCGCCTCGAGCTCGACCGCCGTCTGCTCCAGCTCGAAGTTCATTGTCGTTGTCTGACCTGCGAGGATTCTCTGGTTTTCGATCACGAACGGCCGGTATCCGATGAACTGAGCCCGCACGTTCTGCAGACCCGCCGGCACCTCGTTGATGAAGTAGAATCCCTGGTCGTTGGTCAGATTACCCAGCGTCGTTCCGTCGACGAGGATCTGTGCTCCCGCGATCGGAGCTCCGGTCCCCGCGTCCGTCACACGACCCTGGATCTTTCCAGTGCTTGCCTGACCGAACAGCGGACTAGCAGCGAACAGCGCCAGTCCGGCCGTCGCCAGACCTGCCCGAAAAGCCCCTCTCAACCAATAACGCAGCATGGATCACCCTCCTCAGGGCATTAAGGAGATGAGTCGACCGCAACGCGACCACGAGACGAGAACCCCCTCGCGGCCCTTCGCGTCGTAGTGGCGTACGGGTCGACCAGTGAGTGAGAGACGACTGATTTGGAGGACCGCTGAGGCCTCCTGGGTACGAACGAAGGTGGAGCCGATAATCCCCTCCCCTTGCTGGAGGAATCGGATCGCCGGAGGGCCTCGTGCCTACCGGCCTCCTGTCGAGCCTCGTGATGTTCTACCGACATGGTTCGTCCCATTCAGGACGCCGAACACTCCGAGGGACAGCCTCTGGTTCCTTCGAACCTCGTTCTATGTGCAGCGCACCGCCCGTGCGCCTTTGCCTCAGCTACACGACCCCTGCGGGGCCAGCACTTCAGGAGAGTCCGAGAGGTTTGGCAGGAGGACTCTCGTTTTTTGAGCCGGGAACCGCAGTCCTGTTCCTGACCCGGTGGAAAGCTTACGGATGCACCGCACGGGTGTCAATAGCCGCCGGCCTCCCTGCAACGTCCCGTCCGACGGTATCGCGAACCGGCGTAAGTAACGTTGCATTAACTTGGTTGGGAAAGCTGAGGCCCTGCGCCGTCCATGTCAACCTGAGCCGGTATCCCCGTCGGTTGTCGAGGGGCAATTGTCGGGTTCCCCGGCAGCCTTCACGACCAGTCGCAGGAACCTCCGCTTTCCTCTTTGCATAACGTACGACCCCGGGGAAACGTGACACTCGGGGTCCTCCACCACCTCACCGTCCATTCGCACGCCTCCCTGCTCGACGAGCCGGCGCGCTTCGGAGGTCGACCGGGCGAGGCCCGAACGGGCCAGCGCGTGGCCGATCCACAGACCGCCCTCTTCGCGCGCTTCGAGCACGCAGGTCTCCAGATCCTCCGGAACATCGCGCTCGCGGTGGACCCGATCGAAGGCATCGCGAGCCCCGGTCGCCGCCTCGGCGTCGTGGTACCTCGCGGTGATGGCCTCCGCCAGCCACCGCTTGGCGGCCAGCGGATCGCCCGGCGCCGTCGTCAACCACCGCGACCGTTCCTCGCCCGAGGCCCCCGATGCGAGAGCGATCCACTCCTCGAGCAACGAGTCCGGTATCGACATCGTGCGACCGAACATGTCGGCGGGGTCCATCGTCAGGCCGACGTAGTTGTCATAGGACTTCGACATCTTCCGTTCTCCGTCCGTGCCCCGAAGAAGCGGCAGGGTCACGCACACCTGGGGCTCCTGGCCGGCCTTCTCCTGGAGCGTGCGGCCGAGCAGGAGGTTGAACTTCTGATCCGTGCCGCCGAGCTCCACGTCCGCTCCCAGGGCCACGGAGTCGTAGGCCTGCATCATCGGATACAGGAACTCGACGATGGAGATCGGTTTCTCTTGCGCATACCGGACCGCGAAATCATCGCGCTCGAGCATGCGTGCGACGGTGTACTGAGAAGTGAGCCGAAGCACGTCCTGGAGCCGCAGGGGAGAGAGCCACTCGCTGTTCTGCCGGATCTCGGTCTTCGAGGGGTCCAGAATCTGGAACACCTGCTCGCGGTAGGTCCGCAGGTTGGCCTCGATCTCCTCCCGGGTGAGCATGGGCCGCGCATCGCTCTGCCCCGACGGGTCTCCCACTAGCGCGGTGAAGTCGCCGATCACGAACACCACACGGTGGCCCAGCTCCTGGAAAGTCCGCAGTTTGTGAATCGATACGGCGTGGCCGATGTGGAGATCGGGGCGCGTGGGGTCGAAGCCCTGCTTCACGATCAGGGGCTCCCGCTCCGTACGCGACCGCTCGAGCTTGGCGATGAGCTCGGATTCGGGCAGGATCTCCGCGACGCCGTCGCGGATCCGAACCATCTGCTCGTCCACGGGGAGAAACATTCGTCGTCCACGTTCGTAGAAGTGGCACCATGATGCGTCAGGTCACCAGGAAGCGCACAGCATAGATATGGCGGAGAGGACAGGCAACAAGCGATTTCGGCTGTCGTGGCCGGCCCCGAGGGCCCGTTGGATCGCGCTCACGGTGGTGCTCGCCGGCGTTTCGCTGGCCGGAGGGCTCGCCCTGGGCGCGTGGGAGCACATCTGCGACCAGTGCCCGTCGATCGCGCAGATCTACGCGTTCGAGCCGAAGGAGGCGACGCGAGTCTACGCCTCCGATGGCTCGCTCCTGCACGAGTTCGCGGTGGAACGGCGCACGGCGGTCGAGTACCAGCAGATCCCGCAGCACGTGGTCGATGCGTTCGTGGCGGTGGAGGACAAGCGTTTCTGGTCGCACCACGGCATCGACTATCTGAGGTTCACGCGCGCCGCCATCGAATTCGCGTTCGCCGGATACGATGCCGCCGGCGGGAGCACGATCACCCAGCAGCTCGCCGGTAACATGTTCGCGTCGATCGTGAACCGGCAGGACATCTCGGTGCGGCGGAAGTTCCGTGAGA
>Ga0210060_1000346_pt1 | contig 17814 bp, 15 predicted proteins | sample Joice_CattailNLB_FD_184871 | JGI IMG/M metagenome (GOLD analysis project Ga0210060, IMG submission 184871) | Wetland microbial communities from San Francisco Bay, California, USA, that impact long-term carbon sequestration - Joice_CattailNLB_D2... | ecosystem: Environmental > Aquatic > Marine >...
ATTGAGCCGAGACTTAAAGTTGACGGCTACGGAGTTGCTACTATAGAAGAAGAAGTTTTCATTACTAAAGAAGGCTGCGAATTCCTTTCCAAGCCGCAAAAAGAATTGATGTATATAAAAGATGAGTAACCTTCAAGGTTAACGAATTGATTTCGAATTGTAACCCTTGAAGGTTCTTACCCACATTTTCCATCTTCCATTTTAACTAACGAAGCTTTTAGCGAAGGTAGTCTTCCATCCTTAACTTGCTAATAGGATATTCTTTGCCAGAAACGGACTTGTATGTAAAGTATCTTCTAATTTGCGGTATTAAAAACTGTTATAATCTGAATAAAATTATAGTTGTGTGTCTTGATGAACAAAAAAAAATTCAAAGTCGCTACGAGAAATTTTTTGACGTCAATTTTCGTAATAAGGCATTTGAATTTATTCCCACGACATTTGAAGAATGGCTGGGAAAACCGAGGGGAAAAATTAAATCGGTTCTAATACAATAGATAAGAACTTATGACAGATTAAAAACTTTCAAAACTCACACGCCCTTGTGTAAGAAGAGTAAAGCAGCTTATTATATTCCTCAAAATCAATTTCAACAGCACCAAACATTTTAAGGTGGGAAGTCATATACTGAACATCGAGAAGAACAAAATCTTTTTCAGTAAGATGCTCAATTAATTTGGCAAGTGCGGCTTTGGATGCCTGCGATACTTTAGAGAACATTGACTCGCCGAAAAAAGCTCCGCGGAAAGTTACTCCATACAATCCGCCGACAAGCTTATCATTCTGCCACGTTTCAACTGTGTGGATGTGTCCTCTTTTATATAATCTTAAATAAGCTTCAATCAACTCTTCCGAGATCCAGGTTTTATCTCTGCTTGCGCAACCCTTTACAACTGCAAGGAAATCAGTATCAAATTTAAATTCAAACCCGGAATGTTTTAAATGAGATTTTAATGAACGCGGAATGTTAAAGTTGTTTAAAGGAATTACTGTTCTTATCTCCGGCATAAACCAATTTATTGTTCCGTTTTCTGCCATCGGGAAAGCACCGCTTGCATAAAGCCGCAGCATATTGCCCGGTTTCAATAACTCCTTTGAATCATACTTTTTTTTCTCATTCATTTATTCTTCACTCTTCACTTCGAGACGAATTATTTCGTATCCTTTTATAGTTTCCTGTGCAGCATAAATTACACCAATTAATACCGACAGCATCCCGACAAGAAAAATAATAGTGATCAAATAGCTCAAGCTTTGAAAATCAAATAAATATTGCATACCGATTAACAAAGATGTAACAACAAACAACGCAACAGCTATTGTGTAAGACAATACGGAATTTCTTACAAGCTTTACGCGGAAGGACAAAGCAGAAATTTGCCTTGAAATGCTTTCCAACCTTACATTTTCTTCGTAGGAAAAATCTTTTTCTGCAGCCTTGTTTACAAAGCGTCTTTTTTCTTCATTCAGAATCCTGATCCTGTTTACCACGAGAGAATATTTGTTATTCAATCCGAGAAGAAGCAAACCGCAGGCGGAAATCATCAATCCCGGCGCTAGCATCAATTGAATTACTTCGACTATAGAAAATGAGTGAGGCATGGCGTACCATTATTATTAATAATATACAGTGTAAAACTAACTCAAATAATATTAAAAATTGAGAGGAAAAGTAAATGTTATCTTCTTAACGCGTGCCGCGTTTTTAAAAATCCCCCGATAAGCATCTGTAATATTTCCGACGGGAAAATAAGATTAAGTATTCTCGATTTGAAAGGCTTTAATGTAAAGAGAGAAACCTGCAGGCATTTAATATTGTGTAAACCGGGTGAAGCCTGGAAATCAATGTTTGCGGTTCTTTTAATATTAATAAATACAAAACCGGGAGCTTCATTTGTAATTAACTCTTCCGTCTTTTTCCCGGAAATGTTATTGAAATATTCTAAATTGGAAAAAATCTTTAAGAATCTGAATGCGCTACCCCTAATGTCATTATCGCTTATCCAAATGACTTTTAACATTTTAATCCTAAGTTGTAATAAAAATTTTAATAAATAACAGCAAACAAATTCTATAATTTCAAGCGCCGGTTCTTTTAATAAAATCTACAATAATTTCATCTTTTTCTTTTAAAAGCTCCTCGGGAGTTCCAACAAAATAAATTATGCCATCGTTAATCATTGCAACTTTATCTGCAACATTTTTTACACTGTACATATCGTGAGTTACAACAATAGATGTAACATTTAGTTTATCAGCGAGGTTTTTAATCATATTATCAATTGAGTCCGACATAATCGGGTCCAAACCAGTTGTCGGCTCATCATAGAGTATATAATCAGGATTTGAGATTAATGCACGTGCAAGACCAACACGTTTTTTCATTCCACCCGAAAGTTCTGCAGGTTTTAAATCCTGAATACCGGATAAATCAACAACCGAAAGTTTATCTTCAACTATATCGTGAATTTCATTAGGTGAATACTTGTTTATATTTTCTGTCAGCGGAAGTCCCACATTTTCTTCAACCGTCATCGAGTCGAATAATGCTGCCCCCTGGAAAAGAAAACCGAACTTCTTTCTCAATTGATAAAGTTCTTTTTCATTTAAATCGTTTACTATCTTTCCTTCAACTTTTACGTAACCTTCATCAGGTTCGAGCAATCCAACAATATGTTTAATAAGAACACTCTTACCGCAACCACTTCTACCAATAATTACGATCGTCTCCCCGGTTTGAATATCGAGATTAATTCCTTTGAGTACTTCTTTGTCACCGAATCTCTTGTAAAGATTTTTTATCTCGATCATGAAATTAATTATTGGTTGAATAAACTTACAAAATTTATTTTAAAATGTTTTATACATAGAAAAGATTTTTTTTATGCGGATAATCTTCCGGCAATTAATTTTTATTTAACTCCCAATAAAAAAGCCGCAACAAAAAATATTGCGGCTTAAGAAAGGGCTATGAATGAAATATTAAAACACGATGAGAGAAAAGAGAGATAACAGCAAAAGAGCAACATATATTTCATTCTGTATCTTCTTCAACATTGAATACCTATCACCACTTAACTTATTCATAGAACTTTCCTTTTTGTCATCGGAACTATTATCAATTTACTTATAAATAAATTATGATAAAGGCAATAATTCATATTGTACTTTTAGAATGCCTTATTAAATATTGCAATTCAATGCAAACGGGCAAATATATCCGCATTAATATATTCGTCATCTTTAAGGTAGAACTTTTTTAAAGTTCCTTCAAGAACAAACTTATTTTTATAAAGCACTTTTTTCGATGCAGTATTCCTGTTGAAAACAGTAGCTTCGATTCTGGTTAGATTAAATTCTGAAAAACCAATTTCGCAAGCCGTCTTAACCACATCAGTCATTATTCCTTTATTCCAGAAGGGTTTACCGAGCCAGTAACCGATTTCATCTTTGTGAGAATGTTTTCCGTATTTGGAATGAAAACCGATTCCGCCGATCAGCTCGTCATTTTCATTTTTTATTGCCCAATGTTTTAATACTCTTTCTTTTATCCTCGATTCTTCAACGAAATTAATCCAGAAGTCAGCATCTTTTTCTTTATACGGATAAGGAATTTTAAGTGTGTACTTATAAATATCAGGATCATTAATGTATTTGAGAAGCGAGGATTTATCTGCTTCTGTAATTTGTGTAAGGTAAATTCCGCGGTTGACTATTATATCCATATAATTTTACAAATAAATGGTAAACTGTTGTCCAAAGGACTCCTCCGGAGAAACAGTTATTTTTTATTTTTTTTACAGTCTAACCTCTGACTTTCCCGAAGGGATGGCTTTGCCAAAGTCAGGGGTTAATAAATGACGCTAGAGTTTTGTAACCGTTTCAACGGTTTTCATAATTAACGGGAATTAATTATTTCTCTGATTTTTGTCAGGTGATGGTCGTCGTGTTCAGAAGTGAAATAGATCAAATCAATAACTCTCATTTTTTGATTCAGACGTGGATGAATTGATATGATAGCCACTTGTTCTTTACTGAAACGTTCGAGTCTGCTGACAATATGTTTTCTTGATTCACTGAATTCTTTTAACAGGTCATTAATATTTTTTTGATTGTAATTTGATTCGCTGGTTTTTTTATTTGTCATATCCGCAGCAGAAAGGATTTCTTTTCTATTCAGAAAATCATCGAGTCTTTTTGTGTTGAGTTCCTCGAGTACGATCAAATGTCCGACCTGTTCTTTAATCGACCACTTGCCTTCAGGTTTGAATGTTAAAATTTCTTCGGCAAGATTTTTTGTAGTTTCTTCAAGTCTTGCAGGCGTTCCTCTGAATCTTTCAAGCATGGAAGGAAAGATTTCGACAGGAAAATTAAAAACGAATTTTCTTTCTACCCAGTTAAGTTGTTTGAGCATAAATAATATAAAAATATTTTTGTGTTTGTAGGGATAAGTTTGAAACTTATCCCTACAGGTATAAAATTATCAGAATTTAAATCGATAGTCAATTGTAAATATAATTGTTCTTAGGTATGCAATGTTTTTTTCAAGCCCCGAAGGGGCGACATATTTATAGAACCAGAACACGAACAATATTTTCAAATCCCTTTAGGGATGACATCTAAATTTTCTTAAATCATCCCTACGGGATTCAGATTAGTTCTCATAATAATATTCTATAAATATTTCATCCCTTCGGGATTTGATCAAAGCTTCCTTGCAACTACAACAGTTATCTTCAGTGTTTCCACAACCCCCGAATTATCATTTAACGCTTCCATAAAAATAATATAGATTCCAATTCTTAAAGCTTTTCCGTCATCACCGAGACCATCAAACACAATTGAGCCGGAAGAAGCCGCTGCCTGGTTATTGATTAAAGTTCTAACAAGCCTTCCCTTGCTGTCGAATATTTTTATTCTGATTTGTGAAAGCTTTTGTGTGAGCTTATAATTGATTACAGTGAAATCTTCGAAGCCATCATTGTCAGGCGAAAAAGGATTTGGCGAGACGGAAATATTAGCTTCTTTATTTTCATTATTTGTAAAGATACTGTTTTGTTTTCCCGGTGTCGCCCCAACAGGATTGACAGATGTACTCCAGTTAAATTGGTCGTTTCCGTTTAAATTAGGGTTTATTCTTTCAAGCGATTTGTTTTTTGTATTGATAATATTTTTGTTCTGCCAATTTGGAGAATACCAAACAGAATCGATTATATTTTGTTTTAAATCTTTTAGTAGAATTAATTCACCATTACTTACGAGTCCAAGAGATGAAAGACCGAGAACAGATTTGTTTCGAAAGTTTTGAAGATTATATTTTTCAATTGTTAATGAATCGGCAGCGAGTATAAAATATTCTTTTGGCTGAATTATAAAGCTTGTATCACTTAATTTGTTAACATTCCCGTTTTCATCTTCAATGTGCCAGCCGCCAAGATTGACTTCCGATTCCCCATTATTAAAAAATTCTATAAACTCGCTGTTATCTATGTCAGGATCGTACATTATTTCATTAATTACTAATTGGCTTCTTTCATAATCCGGAACAGCAGAAATGGAGTTCTCTTCGCCCGGCGTGCTTTTTTCACTACTTAAAGATGTTGCCCAGTTTGTGCTGTCATTCGTTGGTTTATCTAAAGAAATTCTTTCTAACGAATAACCATTTTTCCCTCCCCAATCAGAATTATACAGCAAGCTGTCGATTATTCCATCTCGGAAATCATAAATAATAATTCCATCTTTACTATTGCCAAGTGTGCCGAAGTTTGCAGTTAGAATTTTTGCCTTAAGATTGTGATGAGATTTATAAATCGATGTATCTTTTGAAACGATTACAAATTCACCAGGTTTAATGTAAAAATCCTCAAAAGATAAAATGCTTTTTGTCGGTGTCGTTAAAATATCACTCACCGACCAGCCATTAAGATTTACCGAATCACTTCCAGCATTAAAGATTTCGAACCATTCCGGTTCATCAGAAGGAGAATACATAACTTCACTTATCAAAATTGTATTTGATGCAAAACCGGGCTGAATAGAACTTTCCGAATAATTATTTAGAGTGTCTTCATCATTCTCAAAAACTATTCTTACAGCAGTTAAAATTTTGTTTTGAAGATTCTGTAAGGAGTTAGATGTTTGGATAGTCAAAGAATCTGATGACTGAAGGTTTAACCCGTTTATTCTTTCGAGTAGTTTGTCAACAACATTGTTTGAATCGGAATCAAAATAAAACTCAACAGAAAAATTCTCCGCGGAAAGTGAACCGTTGTTTTTAATTTTTGTAGAAATGAAAACATTATCCTCCGCAACAGGAAACCTGGGATTAAAAGAAATATCTGCAACAGAAAGATCATATCCTTTCGGTGTAACACTGTTTATTCTTCCCGGAGTGCTTTGTTCAATATCAACAGATGAACCCCAGTTTAATGAGATATTTGAGGGAACGTTAATTTCTTTTCTTTCAAGAGAATAGCCATTTGTCCTGCCCCAATCATTTGAATATAAAACAGAATCAATAGTAGCGCCCCTGTCATCTTTAAGAACAACTCCATCTTTATCATTATTAAAAGAAGGAATATTGGCAACGACTATTTTTGATTGAATTAACCTGTGATAATTTTGAATCGATGAGTCTCTTGTTATAACAAGATAAGAGTTTGGATTAATAAAAACATCCTCTTTTATTTTTCCAGTTGTTGGAGTTGTAAAAACATCCGTAATACTCCAGTCTTTTAAATTGATAGAATCGCTGGAAGTATTAAATATTTCAATCCATTCAGGCTCGCCGCCAACTGGTGAAAACATAATTTCGTTTATTAGAATTGTTGAAGTAGAATAACCCGGTTTTATAGTAGAGTGCGAGTAATTGTTCGAGGTATCCTGATCCGAAGTGAAATTAATTACTGCGTAAAACCCCTTTGTGTTTTGCAGGTTTTGTATTGTATAACCTGTTGGAAATATTGAAGAATCTCCCGCCGTAATTGAAATAGAAGAAGTCACTTTTATCAGTTGATCGGGAATCGAATCGAGGTTTGTATCTTCATAAAGATCAATATTAAATTGTGCATTATTTTCCCCATTATTTTTTACTTTTATGAAAATTGAAACACTATCACCAAAAACGGGAAGAGAAGGAGAATAAATAATATCTGACATTTCAAGATCAAAATCTTTTTCTGAAACTGAATTAAAATAACCGGGAGTCGCTTTGTATTTGTTTGCAGAGGTTTTCCAGTTTGATGAATCAGTAGAAAAAAGTTCCGCGTTGATTTTCTCTAATGATTTTCCCTTACTTCCTCCCCAGCTTGAAGAATATTGAAGCGAATCAATTGTTCTGTTTAAAGAATCGAGTAGGATTATTTTATCGCCGCTATTATTTAGCGATGGAAAATTTTTATATGCTATGCCTGATAAAACATTGTAAAAATCTGTTAATGTGGAATCATCAGCTATAATAAAATAATCTCCGGGATTAAGAATTGTAGATTGGTCGATTACCGAAACAGTATCATTATTATCAGCAACTTTGTAATTCTTAATATCTATAGTCATATAGCTTCTATTAAAAATTTCAATCCACTCCGGTTCCGGAGAATCCGGTGCATACATAAATTCATTTATTACAATATCATTTCTTGCTTCATTTATTATTACTCCGGTTAGTTTTGTAAATGCAATATTATTTGTCGTATCCTGGTCATTTTCTTCTTTCAAATAAGCGATGTAATAATTATTCCCTTCACTAAAATCTGTTGTTTGAAAATTTAGTTGTGTGCTATCTTCGGTTAGAATTGAGTTTCCCTGAATTTCGGCAACCTCTTCTGTTGGTTGAGGAATTGAATCCGTGTTTGCATCTTTAAATATTTTTACGAAAAAATTCTCTGAAGTGTTTAATCCCGGATTTAAAATGTTAATTGTAAAATTTGCCTTTTCTCCAATAATTCCAAAGTCGCTTTCTGTTTCAAACGATGCAATCTTCAAATCAAAATCTTTTGGGGTTATAGAGTTAGTATTTCCTGGCGTCGCTTTATTTTTACTAACAGATGTTCCCCAATTCGATTGAAGTGTAGAACCTCCTTCAGCAGAAATTCTTTCGAGAGATTTACCACCGGAGTTTCCTCCCCAATCGGGGAAATATTCCAGGCTGTCAATTATAACGTCAAGCGAATCTTTAATAACAATGGCATCTCCCGTATTATTTAGAGAAGGGAGTTTAAATACAATTACATCAACAGGTAATTGATAAAAATTAAGAATAGACGAATCTCTGCTGAGAACGACAAAAGATTTGCTTTGGATAAACTTGTCGGTGTTTGTAATTGAAACGGTCGAAGAATTATCAGAGAAAGTCCATTCTTTAAGATTAATTGGCGAATCCGTTTTATTATAAAATTCTACCCATTCCGGCTCACCAAGAGATGGTGCGTACATTATTTCATTAATAACAATATCGTTGTAATTATTTCCCGGCGAATAAACCCTAAACCGAATTATTCTTTTATTGTTTGTTGTGTCTTCGTCTTTTTCAAAGCTTACTTGTCCAATCAGTTGATAATTGCCTCCATTTACTGAGTTGATAGAAGTATTTATTGTCGTTGAATCATTAGGCAAAAGATTTGAAAAAGTTTGTGAGAAAATTAATTCCTGCTGTGAACCCAAAGAATCGAAATTAACATCGTCATAAATTTCCACTGAAAAGTTTTGTGTAGAACTTGTCCCTTCATTTTTTATTGTCGCAGAGATTTGAACATTATCTCCATCTATTGGAATTTTGGGACTAATTGTAATTGAAGAAAGAGAAAGGTCGTTTTCCAAAGGTGTAACTGAATTTCTTTTGCCCGGAGTTCCATTTGCTTGTAATGAGTTTTCCCAGTTGCTTGTTGAATTATCTTTATTCATAACAATCTTTTCATCGGAAATACCTGAAGAGTTATTTGCTGAATAAGTATATGTTTCTAGTGTATCATCGTTGGCATTAACCAGCCATAATTGTCTGTTGGCTGTATTTGCCATTCCTGAAGTTCCGAAAGAGTTATCGGAAATTTTTAAGATAAGTGCTTCAGGCGGGATAAGGTCATTATATATTCCGGAAGCAAAATCATAATCCCCTTCAAAAATAACGGCAAAAGATTTTGCCTGAAGAACCGTACCGGATCCAGCCGAAATAATTACATCAGCTTTGGAAGTCGAGTAAATAATTTTACAACTGTCGAGATCAATACTTCCGGTTTCACTTAGGTTATAAAGTTCGATGAACTCACTATTTGAGGATTGGGGATCAAACATTATTTCGGAAAAAGTGAGAGAAGTATCTGCCTGTGAGAATGCTGTGTCAAAAAATAAAAACGCAACCCAAAGAATGATTTTTAATTTGTCCCGCATATTTTTTAGCCCATTTAAAATAAACTTAATTTATAGCAACGGAGGGACTAATGCAAGATTTGCGTTATTTTTTTGAAGGAAGAGGAAGATTTGCAAAGTATTCAAAGAGTTTGTCAGGCAGGAGTCTTAAGAATTTTATCCCAAGTACTGTAGGTAAAGGAAACTGGATAATTCTTTTTTCTTTTTTCATTCCTTTCAAAATTATTTTGGAGGCTTTTTCCACATTCATTAAGAAAGGCATCTGGAATTCATTTTTATCGGTCATAGGACTTCGAACAAATCCCGGTTTAACAGTTATAACTTTTACATTATATTTCTTCAACTCAATACGAATGCTTTCAAGAAAAATTGAAGCAGCGGCTTTACTAGAGCAGTAAGCTGCACTTCTTGGGAAACCTCTCAAGTCAGACAGACTTGATATACCAACTATGTATCCTTCTTTCTTTTTAATAAAGCCGGGGATTAATTCATCGAGACAATATACCAAACCAAGAGTATTAACATTAAAAATCTCTTCAATAAATTTACTGTCAAACTCTTCAATGCTCATTCTGTAACTTGCACCGGAATTGAGTATCGCGATATCGATATTTCGAAATTCTTTCTTAACAAAATCAAAAGCAGTCTTTACACTCTCTTTTGAAGAGACATCGCAGTAAGTCGTTATAATTTTAGTGTTAAATGATTTTAATTCTTCTGCGAGATTGTCGAGAACATCTTTTCTTCTTGCAAGCAGAGCTAAGTTTGCTCCTTCTCTAACAAGGTCTTTCGAGAGTTGATAACCTATTCCGCTGGAAGCCCCAGTGATAAGAATATTTTTGTTGGAAAAGTTCAATTATTATTTCTTCATCAACAAAACCATAATGGCTTTTTGAACATGCAGCCTGTTCTCAGCTTCGTCAAAAACAACTGAATTTGGAGAATCGATTACCTCATCAACAACTTCATCTCCCCTATGTGCCGGGAGACAGTGTAAAAATAAATAATCTTCTTTTGCAAGCTTAACGAGTTTTCCATTTACCTGGTACTTATTAAATATTTTCTTTCTTTCTGCTGCTTCAGATTCTTGTCCCATACTTGCCCAAACATCAGTGTAAATAACATCCGCATCTTTAACAGCTTCTTCAGGATTTTCAATTATTTCTACTCTGCTGTTCATAGCTTTTGCATTTTCTAATGCTGCATTTACTATTTCTCCATTTGGTTTGTATCCATTTGGAGAAGCGATGGAAATATGCATCCCAACTTTTGAACATCCATAAAGTAAACTATGGGCAACATTGTTTCCGTCGCCAACATAAGCAAGCTTAAGTCCTTTAAGTTTTCTTTTCTTTTCTGAAATTGTAAAAAGGTCAGCTAAAATCTGGCAAGGATGAAGAAGATCTGTTAAACCATTAATTACAGGAATTGTAGCATGTTTTGCAAGATCCATAACATCCTGGTGATCGAAAGTTCTTATCATTATTCCGCTGAGATATCTTGATAAAACTTTTGCAGTATCGTGAATATTTTCGCTTCTTTTCAATTGTAAATCAGTTGGTCCAAAGTACATTCCAATTCCGCCGAGTTGGTAAATTCCTGTTTCAAACGAAACTCTTGTTCTCGTAGAAGGTTTTGAAAATATCATTCCGAGAGTTTGTCCCTCGAGGTATTTATGAGAAGTTCCCTCTTTCAGTTTCTTTTTTAGATCTGCGGAGAGTTCGAAAATTACATTTATCTCATCAAGAGTCAGATCATTTATTGAGATTAGGTCCTTACCTTTCATTAGTTTATCCTTTTTAGTTTGAGGTATGCCAGATTTTTAAAATCTGGCATATCTATATTATACTATAATCCTTGTTCCCAAATTTCCGTTATTTAATTGTGTTGCTTCTGTAATGATTGTTTCATTACCTGTTTCTTTAACAAAATTAATTGCCGCTTTTATTTTTGGTTCCATGCTACCGGGTAAAAACTCACCATCTTCAAAATATTTTATAAGCTCATTAAGTCTCACGGTTTCCAAAGCCTTTTGATTAGGCTTGTTAAAATTAATATAAACATGAGAAACATCTGTAAGAATATAAAATTTATCTGCATTTATTTCTGCTGCCAGGTGCGAGGAAGCAATGTCTTTATCTATTACTGCTTCCACTCCCTGGTAAAGATTTTTTTCGTCGAGATAAACAGGTACACCTCCACCACCCGCAGTAATAACAAGGTTTCCAGCTGATGCAAGTTCCTGAACAATGTCTCTGCTTAATATTTTTAATGGTTCTGGAGAGGCTACAATTCTTCTCCAGCCCCTTTTTCTAGAATCCTCCTTAAACTCATAATTATTCATTTTTGCCATTAGTTCAGCTTCTTCTTTTATATAGAATGTACCGATTGGCTTTGATGGTTTTTTGAAAGCGGGGTCGTTTAAATCAACAAGAACTTCCGAAATTACAGTTATGACATTTTTATTAATATTATGCTCAAGAAGAATATTTCGGAGTTGTCTTTCAATCATATAACCAATTCCGCCCTGCGAATCGGCTACACAAATATCGAGAGGCATCCGTGGAATTTTGTAAGTGTTAAATCCAGCTTCGTTTCTTAAAAGAATATTTCCAACCTGGGGTCCATTTCCATGAGTAATTACAAGATTATAATCATTCTTTATTAAACTAACCAGGTTAGTACAAGTATCATAAGTATTTTTCTCCTGCTGCTTAATTGTTCCGACCTGATTTCCGCGCAGCAGTGCGTTGCCGCCAAGAGCAACAACAGCAAGCTTTTTCACAAAAGTCCTTTTTCCTTTAAAACAGATTCAAGATTAATATCTCCTTTTTCACTAAGATCATATTTGACTCTTGTGAAGGGTTTGTTGATCTTTAATAATCTTCCAAGATCAATGGGAGTGCCTATAACAACGGAATCACATTCTGTTTTGTTAATTGTTTCTTCTAAATCTTTCATTTGTTTTTCACCATATCCCATTGCGGGAAGTAAAACTCCTATATTAGGATACTTTTCAAAAGTAGAGCTTATGGAATCAACAGTGTACGGTCTTGGATCAATAATTTTAGAAGCTCCTAATCTTTGTGCTGCAATAGTTCCCGCGCCGTACTTCATTCCTCCGTGAGTTAAAGTTGGACCATCTTCAACTATAAGTACGCGTTTCCCCTTTATTAGTTCAGGATTTTCTGCAGTAATTGTAGATTCGGCTTCAATTATTTCTGCTTTGGGATTAACTTCTTTAACATTTGTTCTGACTTTAAGAATATTTTCAGGATCAGCAGAATCAATCTTATTTATTATAACAACGTCAGCCATTCTTAAACAAGTGTTGCCTGGATAATAAGTCATTTCGTGTCCGGGTCTGTGCGGATCGGCAACAGTAAATGTAAGATCGGCTTTATAAAAAGAAGTATCGTTATTCCCGCCGTCCCACAAAATTATATCCGCTTCTTTTTCTGCCTCTCTTAAGATTGCTTCATAATCAACTCCGGAATAAATAACTCCGCCTCTTGCAATGTGAGGTTCATACTCCTCGATCTCTTCAATTGTACAATTATGTTTTTTTAGGTCCTCATAAGTTCCGAAGCGCTGTACTTTTTGTTTTACAAGATCGCCATAAGGCATCGGGTGACGAACAGCAACCACATTCTTCCCGGCTTCTCTTAAGATATTTACTATTTTCCTCGATGTTTGTGATTTACCTGAACCTGTTCTGACTGCGAGCACAGATATAACAGGTTTATTACTTTTTATCATTGTTTTTTCTGTACCGAGAAGTGTAAACGCCGCACCAGCTGCATTTACAACTGAAGCTTTTGTCATCACATAATTGAAAGGTACATCGGAATATGAAAAAATAACTTCATCAACTTTTAAATCTTTTATAAGTGCGGTGAGTTTTGATTCTTCATATATTTTTATTCCTTCGGGATAATTTTTCCCGGCAAGTTCGGCAGGATAAACTCTTCCTTCTATATTAGGAATTTGTGTAGCGGTAAAAGCCACAATATTGTAATCATTATTATTTCTGTAGATACAATTGAAGTTATGGAAATCGCGTCCGGCGGCTCCCATAATTAAAATATTCTTGGACATAAAATTCTCCACTTTAAGATTGTGTACTTAATTTTTTTAATGCGATGATATGTGGAGAATTGAGCTAGGTTCCTTCTAACAGATATGCAATTAAAAACATAATTTTTTTATGTGATCTATAAATTTGAAATGTAATTTAATAAATGCCCCTTAAAAGAGTAATTCAAATCGGCAATAATTAGCCAATTTTTTTCTTTTTTACTTTTGGACGGTAGAATACTCAAAACAAAGAAGATTGGAATAAAGAGCGGACTTTCGTTTTATTTTACAAATTGCTATTTTTCATCAAAAATTATTCCAGTGATTGTTACAGATATTGTTCAAATTGAAAATATTGCACTTGGCAGGGAAATTGTTCAAACTAGGTTTGCTTGCGATTTGAAAAAGTGCAAAGGTGCCTGCTGTACAATTGAAAGTGATTACGGTGCACCGCTTCTAGATGAAGAGATTGAGACAATTTCAAAAGTATTGGAGATTGTAAAAGAGTATTTACCGGAAAAACATAAGCGCATTATTGATAAAAAAGGATTCTTTGAAAAAAAAGATAATAAGCTTATGACTACAAGTGTTGAGAACAGGGCTTGTGTGTTTGTTAACTATGAGAATGGAATTGCAAAGTGTGGAATTGAAAAAGCGTTCTTCGATGGCAAAACGAATTTCAGGAAACCAATTTCTTGTCATCTCTTTCCGATAAGAGTTGAAAATTTTGGCGGAGATGTTTTAAGATATGAAGAGTTTGAAGAATGTTCTCCAGCACTAAAAAAAGGAAAAAAAGAAAATATTAACTTGGTTAATTTTCTGGAAGAATCACTTATTAGAAAATTTGGTAAAAAATGGTTTACAAAATTGAAAGGATTTACGGATAAAATAAATGCTATCACTTAACCAGAGACTCTCGCAGCAACAAAAATTATCGCCACAGCAAATTCAATATCAGAAATTGCTTCAGTTAAATACTCTTGCCTTGGAACAAAGAATTAAAACAGAGCTAGAGATAAATCCTATTCTTGAGGAAGTTGCGGAAGAAGAACTAACGCAGGAAGAGGAAAAGAAAGAGGATGAAGTGGCAGATGAATATGAAGATCTTGATAAAGAAGAATTTGATCTAGAAGATTTTATGAATGATAATGAGTTTGATGGCTTCAAAGTAAACAGAAGTCCTGATGATGAGGTATATCACCCTGTTGCTCCTTCGCGGGAAAGCCTCACGGAGCATTTACAAAGACAATTAAGATTACTTGAACTTAACGATAGTCTTATGGCTTTAGGAGAAGAGATAATCGGTAATCTCGATCAGGATGGTTACTTAAAACGCAGTTTGGAAGATATTGTTAACGAGTTAAAGATGTTCGATCATATTGAATTAACATCTGAAGATGCCGGGAACTTATTGAAAAAAATCCAAAGATTCGATCCGCTGGGAATAGCTTCGAGAAATTTGCAGGAATGTTTGCTTGTTCAGCTTCATTACTCAAATTCTAATTTTGATCCTTACTATAAATTCCTTGCAAAAGATTTACTTGAAAATTACTTCGATGATTTTACAAAAAGGCGTTTCGATGCAATAAAACAAAAGATGAGTCTTACAGATGAAACTTTAAAAGCTACAGTTGATTTAATACAAAAACTTGACCCCAAACCGGGAGAAGGTAATATTGAATCTATAGAACTAAACCAGATCACTCCTGATTTTATTATTGAAAAGATTGACGATAACTTTGTTATAACTTTAAATGACAGAAGTATGCCTTCTGTTACTGTAAGCAGAACTTATCTTGAAATGTTTAATGCAAATAAAAAGAGCAAGAAAAACCAAAGGGAAAAAGAGACTTACAAATTTTTGCGTGAAAAATTTGAATCTGCAAAATGGTTTATCGCCTGTATTCAGCAAAGAAGAGAAACTTTAATGAAGATAATGCAGGCTATTCTCGAAAGACAATACCAGTTTTTTGAAAAGGGCCCAAAGTTATTAAGACCAATGATTTATAAAGACATTGCAGAAGAAATTCAAATGGATATTTCTACAATTAGCCGTGTTGTAAATGGCAAATATGTACAAAGCCCAATGGGAATTCACGAGCTCAAATATTTTTTCAGTGAGGGACTAACAACTGACAGCGGGGAAGAAGTTTCAAACAAACATATCAAAGAAAGATTAAAAGAAATTATAGAAGGCGAAAGTAAAAAATCTCCGTACAGCGATGATAAACTTGCTGAGCTTTTGAATACGGAAGGAATTCATATTGCAAGAAGAACAGTAGCAAAGTACAGAGAACAACTTAGAATTCCTGTAGCCAGGCTTAGAAGACAAATATGACCGGCTATGCCGTTGATGTTTTAATAATAATTTTTCTTTTCGCTCTTTTCGGTTACTCACACTCATTACTTGCCTCGAATAAAATAAAAAGGTTTGCAGTATCTTACGCGGGCAATTACATTGCCTTTTACAGGCTGGTTTATAACATATTATCAACAGTGACTGTTTATGCCCTGTTTAAAATTTTACCGCATCCCGATATAATCATTTATGACTTAAAATATCCTTACGATTTTATTATTTTAGTTCTTCAGTTTATAAGTCTTGCTGGCTTTATTTGGAGCTTGAAATTTATTAATGTGAAAGAATTTTTAGGAGTCAGCCAGATTGAAAGATGGTTTAATAATCAGTACGATGTAAATGAGCTTGATGAGAACCTAACACTAAGAATACGGGGTGCTTATAGATTTATGAGACACCCTCTTTATTTCTTCTCAATTATGTTCCTTTTATTCAGACCTGTTATGGATATCTTTTACTTAACGTGTTTAATATGTATTATAATTTATTTTTACATAGGTTCTTATTATGAAGAAAAGAGACTTATTGAAAAATTTGGTGAAGAATATATAAAATACAAGAAAGAAGTTCCCGTAATTTTCCCGGTAAAATTTTATAAACCCTATAAAAAAAATGTTTAGATTAAAAGAAAGAAATATTTATGACTGAAAAAATAAGATCGACAACTGTTTTGGGAATTGTGCATAACGGCAAAGCTGCAATGGCCGGAGATGGCCAGGTTTCCCTTGGAAATACTGTTATGAAGCACAATGCTTTAAAGATCAGAAAAATTGCTAATGGGAAAGTTTTGTGCGGTTTTGCAGGAGCTTCTGCGGATGCTTTTACCCTTATGGAAAGATTTGAAGACAAACTTGAACAGTATAGAGGAAATGTAAATCGGGCCGCAGTTGAACTTGCTAAAGATTGGAGAACAGATAAATTTTTAAGAAAACTTGAAGCAATGCTCGCCGTTGTTTCGGAAGATAAGGCACTTATTGTTTCCGGTAACGGAGATGTAATAGAACCGGATGACCAGATTGTAGCAATTGGTTCCGGTGGAATGTATGCTTTAGCAGCTGCAAGAATGTTGAAAAAGTATAGTAAGTTGTCTGCAGATGAAATAGCGAAAGAAGCATTGTTAACAGCTTCTGAAATTTGTATTTACACTAATAATAAAATTAATATTGAGGTAATTGAGAAATAAAAATTATGGAACAAAACACAAGAAAAGAATTAACACCCTCACAAATTGTTAAAGAGCTTAATAAATTTATAATTGGCCAGCACGAAGCTAAAAGAGCCGTTGCGATTGCACTAAGAAACAGGTGGCGCCGTCAGCAAATCGTTGATAATCTTAAAGAAGAAATTTTGCCTAACAACATTATACTTATTGGTCCAACCGGTGTTGGCAAAACTGAAATTGCAAGAAGACTTGCCAAGCTTGCAAATGCACCGTTCATTAAAGTAGAAGCTTCCAAGTATACAGAAGTTGGATATGTTGGAAGAGATGTTGAATCTATGATAAGAGATTTAACTGATATTGCTGTGAATATGGTCAAGTTTGAAAAAACAAACCAAGTAAAATCAAAAGCTGAAGAACTCGCTGAAGAAAAGATTCTCGATATATTAATTCCCCCTGTCAAAAAATCTGTTGGTATTTCTAGTTCAGGTGAAAATGATGAGAACAGCGAGTTATATCAAAACCAAAAGACAAGAGAATGGATGAAGGAAAAACTTAAGAGCGGGGAAATGGATGATAAGATGATTGAGTTTGATGCGACAGCTCAAAATGGTTTTGGTATGCAGGTGCTTGGTCCCTTTGGTATGGATGATATGGGAATAAATATGCAGGAGATTATCGGCAACATAATGCCGAAGAAAAAGAAAAAAAGAAAAACAAGTATTGCAGATGCGCGTTCAATAATTGCACAGGAAGAAGCACAAAAATTAATAGATATGGAAACTGTTCAAAAAGAAGCAATACAAAGAGTTGAAGATACCGGAATTGTTTTCGTTGATGAAATTGATAAAGTTGC
>Ga0210060_1000347_pt1 | contig 17782 bp, 14 predicted proteins | sample Joice_CattailNLB_FD_184871 | JGI IMG/M metagenome (GOLD analysis project Ga0210060, IMG submission 184871) | Wetland microbial communities from San Francisco Bay, California, USA, that impact long-term carbon sequestration - Joice_CattailNLB_D2... | ecosystem: Environmental > Aquatic > Marine >...
ATTGAAAACCAGCATCACCTCCTTAATTCAGTATATTATCAGGCAGTGCTTTCAAAAAAACGCTTCAGCAGAATAGCCAGTTTTTCTTCTTGCTCTTTGGTAAGCTCAATGAATTTCAGGCCGCGAATCCTCATATCAGCGCCTCTAAAAGACCTGCCTTCCATCAGGGTAGCGATGTCATAAACGGTTTTGCATGCTATGTTCGGCAGATAAAATCGATTGTAATCTGCTGCGCTGATATCAATAGCTTCTGATTCAAACGGCTCCTCTGTCACAGGACTGTATTCAATCGCCAAACCTCCGGTGCTGATATCCTTTACAGGATAGAGTTTTCGATTGTTATGGATCGCGATCTGGATCTCCTCAAACTGAATTTCACATCGCTTGGATGCCCTTCGGTCTGCCGGCACGTATCCTCCCTGTTTCAGGCTGTCTAATGAACGAAATAAACAAGTTGCGGACAGCGTTTATGGTAATCCTATGGCAATTAGTGTGCCAGACCACCGGATGATTGTTATTTAACAAATAATTTCAGTATCTTAGGATAAATTCGGATGACAATAAGCTTTAAATCCGATGGTTTAAATCCGAGGTGGAAACTGTCAAATTTTGAATAGTTGGATTGTAATTATGAATAAAACAGGTAGGTTATGAAAAGCTATCAAATTTTGACTAGCACTTTTTTGATAGGCTATTGCTCCCACACACAATGATGCTGCAGAGAATCCGAGGTCAAGACCCGGCAATAAAGGCTAAAATAAATTATTTATGATAGGAGGATTGAAAATTAGAAGGATTTATTGGCTGGTTAAATGCTGAATCCGTTAACTATTTAGCACTCGAATAAGTCGCTAAATTCACTTATAGCTTTTCGACACCGTAAGACTCAAGCTTGCTTTTTAGAGTATTGAACGCGATGCCCAGTGCGCTGGCGACCTGAGACTTATTTTTGCCGAATTTGTTATAAACATTAAGAATATACTTTTTTTCCATCTGTTTGAGGGTTAAGGTTGGTTTTGGTTCTATATCCTTTGAGTTATTGGAAAATTTCTCTTGTATCGGAATATTTTTAGGGAGATGTTTAAGGGTAATGGTTTTGCCGTGGGCAAGATTCACAGCCGACTGGATGATGGATTTGAGCTCTCTTATATTACCCGGGTAATCGTATTTTCTGAGCATTGCAAACACCTCCTCTTCTATGTTGATACCGTCAGGACCGCAAAATTCGATTACGAAATGGTTAATTAGCAACAGGATATCATCTTTCCTTTCCCGCAGCGGTGGCAGGTGAAGCCATCCCCCTTTCAGGCGATAATAAAGATCTTTTCGAAATCTTTTTTGTTTCACCATACGTTCCAGATTGGCGTTGGTAGCAGCAATGAAGCGGACATTTGCTTTTTGAGGCCTTGATGAGCCGATTTTTATAAACTCGCCTTCCTGCAAAACTCTCAGTAATTTTCCCTGCAGCTCGATTGGAAGGTTTCCGATTTCGTCCAGAAAAAGGGTTCCCCGATCGCTGCTTTCAAGATATCCAACTTGGTTTTTTTCGGCTCCGGTAAAGGCGCCTTTGGTATGGCCAAAAAACTGGGATTCAAACAATTGCATGTTCAGTGATTCCATATTGATTGGCGTAAATTGGGATTTGGCTCTTGGGCTGACCGCGTGAATAGTTTGGGCTAACAATTCCTTCCCGGTGCCGGTCTCGCCGGTTATTAAAATAGGAATATCGCTTGAGGCATGAAGCTCTGCTTCCCTTAAAATTCTGAACATTTCATTTGATTGCGTGACGGTGGATTTGAAAGCATCGATGTTTATAATTTTTGGCCTGGCATTGGTTTTTCTTACATCCAGAATTTCCGTCAAACGTTTGCGCTCCAACGCCCTTGCGACCGAGATTAACAAGTCTTCCCTGGATATGGGCTTTACCAGGTAATCGTAGGCTCCTTTTTTCAAGCAATCAACTGCCGTTCGGGCTTCGTCGACCGCAGACACCATAATACATTCGGTGGAGGGACTGGCGGTTTTAATGATATCAAGCAGCTCAACACCGTTCAGGTCCGGCATGTTGATATCGATCAAGGCTATATCAAAAACCTCACCATTTTTAAAAGCGGCGGCGGCTTTTCTGGAATCTACTTCTATGTGTACATTTTTTAGACCGCCAATAATTAGTCCTCTCATGACACTTTGCAAAAAGTCCAGCTCATCATCGACTGCAATAATACGGTTTGCCATTTCTGTATCCGCTCCTCTCAGCCAAAAAATTAGTATACCGTAAAATGCTTGACTACCCGAACAAGATATTCAATTTGTCAGCGGTCAGTTGTCTGTCCTGATTTATCTTCTCAACCGGCTACAGAGCAACCCAACGGACATTTTTTCTTTCAAATCAATTCACTCTATAGTCTCATTTTGCTTCTTCGCTCCCTATCCGGGAAAACTACCCTGAAGGTGCTTCCCTTGCCGGGCACGCTCTCTACTTCGAATCGCCCATTTAATCTTTCGACAAGACCGCGGCACACATACAATCCCAATCCGGTCCCATTTCCCCGTGACTTGGTTGTAAAAAACGGATCAAAAATTTTCTTGATGGCCGCATCGTCCATTCCACTGCCATTGTCGCGCACTTCCAAAATCGTGTGATCCAACCAATTGTTGTTGACTTCTACCCTCAACTCTATTGTCAAGGCCTCATCTTCTGAAGACTGTGAGGCATTAATTAAAAGGTTAATAAGGATCTGCTCCAGAGCCTTGGGGTCCGACCAGATCTGCGGATGATTATCCGGGATATTTTTAATAAAGGATTTGACGTTATGCATTAGCTGAACGCGAGTAATGGAAAGCACCCTATCGATAGCTGATTGCAGATCGGTCCATTCCTCTTTGACCCTATCCTGGAGCCGGCTGAAATTTTTTAAATTCGACACGAATTCATTGATTCTAATTGACCCATGCTCAACATTATCCATAAGTTTAAATATGTCTTTACGAAATTCAGCGTATTGCATGTTGCATACTTCAAAGTCCGGGCGTTCACCGGCATAGATGTCGATAATGGTCATCAACTCATTGATATAGTCTTTTAAAATCGGGATGTTGAAACTTATGAAACTATTGGGATTATTGATTTCATGAACGATGCTCGAAACTAAAATACCAAGGGCGGCCATTTTTTCGCTTTGAACTAAATGGTTTTCTAATCTTTTCCGTTCCGTTATATCGCTAATTCGTATCAATATTTTCTCAGGTTGACCATTGTCTCCCAAAATCGGGTAAGTGACCACCTTTTCAGTTATGCGGGGGTCAAAAATTCCTTGTCGTTCGACAAAAGTTGGTTGATCGCTATAACTTGTCGAAGGAATTTCACACCCTTTACAAGGATCTAAATTACCGTTGACTAATTCATGGCACTTTTTGCCACTTACAGTCTGAAAATTTTTTACGCCATAGTAGGCGATCGCAGGCTTATTCATCGTTTCAATTTGAAAATCGATGTTAACGAGAAGTAGTGGATCGTTAATCCCATTAAACACCGCTTTAAACATTTTTTCGTTATTCTTTAATTTGTACTCTGCGTGCACCCTTTCGGCAATTTCGGAATTAAGAAGTTCGTTGGCCTCAGATAACTTTTTTGTTCGAGCTTCAACTCGTTGCTCTAACTCGTTGTTCAACAAGTTCAGGGATTCTTCGCTTTTACGTTGTTTGGAAAAAAGTCCGGATATTATTATCCCAAAAATTGTAAAAGAAATTAATATAAGAAATCGAAAAAAAATCTCAGGTTTGGGTACATCAAGAATTAACAAATTTAGAAAGGAGTCTTTGTAAAAAAATAAACTATCCGCGGCAGAGTCGAAAATCCAAACTAATATTCCAAAAATGAATGCCGAAATTATGATTAGATATTCTTTTTTCATCCAATCGCCTTAATTTTTTGATTACATCCCTTGTCTGAGATATCGTATTCAAAAGAGAGGTGCAGGGTCTATTTTCAGCCGGATGTTGGAATTTTTATTCTACGATGCAGATGTTACCGGTAAAAAAATAATAAATTAATTGTATATGAATCGGCTTTTTCTTGTCACTTTGTAACATTATCATAATGATTTTTTTAAGAAGGTCAATATTATATGGAGGACTGCGATACAACATGTTGGGTCAATCGTGCTTATTGCGGAGGCAGTTAGGGTTCAGATATCAAATGAGTCAGAATTAAATTTAGTTCAATTTGAAAACCTGGATTTACCATAGATTAGACGCTATCAAATTATCCGGTTTCAAAGGGATATCGCAAGGAATTCCAGAAGATAATATAGCGTGATACAAGAGTCTTTTTTAAAATTAATGCTGTAATTGATGATTATATCCTTTGCAGATTGGCCAATCACCAATCCATCTTTTTTTGATCCCTTATCTTTGATAGGTTTCGTGCCTTCATCAAATCTTTGGAACTCGCTTAAAATTATTGCACATTTCATACGGCAATCCTAAAATCGGCACATCTCTTGGTAGGACCCTCAGCTCAACCAATAAATTCAAGGAGGCTTCAAATGAAACTATTACATGCAATAGAATCTTATCAAAAGTACCACAGCTTCAATTCAAAAAAAAATACGATAAAAAACTATGATTTCTTGTTTACAAGATTCAACAACGAATTTGGTAAAAGAGATCTGGAATCCATCACCCCGGATGAGATTCTTTCCTTTCTGACACGACTCACCGAGGGCAACTCTCAAACCACCAAGCGCAATCGTTACTCCAGCCTCAAAGCCTTTTTCAATTATATCCGTAACACCATTGATTTTGAGATTCAAAATCCCTGCGACACGCCTATTCTCAGAAAGATATTCAGGGAAAAGCGACCTCAGCAATGGAAAATCATTGAAAAAGACCTGATTGATGAAATTATTTTCAAAACAGAAAACCCACGCAACCGCATCATGTTGGAGCTTATGGCCAAGGGTGGGATGCGCATCGGTGAGGTGCTCAAAATAAGGCCCATCGACGTCACAGATAGGAAAATTACACTACCGGACCCTAAAAGTGGCAGGGAATCCGAAATCGTTTACATTCCACAGAAAATCGCAGACCGACTTCGAGAATATATCCAGGCCAAAGGAATTGGACCTCAAATGCTTATTTTCCCAATCACCTACAATGCTGCTCGAATTATGGTCAAAAAAGCCGGCGAATCAGCTGGTGTGAATCTGCGACCTCATGATCTCAGACGCCATGCCGCCACGCATGCATCCAGATTCGGAACTCCGATTGAAATTGTCAGCAAGGTTATCCTCAGACACGTTCATTTAGCGACAACACAGCGATATTTGGGAAAGGTAACTGACGTGGAAGCGATGAGATGGATCGAGAGCCTGTATGCCTAAAACGGAGAGGGTAATGCAATTTTAGCATTGCCCCAGCTATCTGCAATTTTGAGAATGTGACGATATGTCAGACATATGTTAGGTTTTTCAAGTTTGTGATATCCTGATATACCTGCAGCATATCTCAGTAAACCTCAGGGCAATACCATCCCATCGTTATCCACAGTAAAGTATGTCTTGAATTATCGGAAAATGTAGCCACCATTTCCTTCCGATTTTGAGTTTCGGTGTATATTTATGTATTCAGCCAAGATGCAATAATTCACTTACCCATGTGGTGTTATAAGTTACATCCCAGATTTTTGGATACTTCCTCAGCCCCTTTTCGTATAATTACCGATAGTTCATCCTGCCTGGATAAGCTCATGCGCGAGATTGGCACTGAAATACTCATTGCTGCTGCCATCTTCCCGGTATGGTTGTAGATTGGAGCCGAGACGCATCTTACATCAGTGTTGGATTCACAATCATCATAAGACAGACCTCTTTTTCGGATGGCGGCCAGTTCATGTTTCAACTGCGATAATGAAGTGATACTGTTCTCGGTCATTTTTTCAAGACTATCCTGTTCATTATATAAATCGTTGATCCCCAATTCAGGTAAGCTTGAGAGCAGCATTTTTCCAACAGCGGTGCAATGAGCCGGCACTCTTGACCCCACCCCAGACACCAAACGCACCATCTTTGAGCATTCCACTTTGGCAACAAATACGGCGTCAGTGCCATCCAATATTGCCATCTGCACGGTCTCGTCGCACTCGGCTACAATCTCCTTTGCAATCCTTAGACCTTCTGCTATCAGGTCCAATTTGCTTGCGTAGACATTCCCCAACTCAAAAACACTGGGCCCCAGGAAAACCTTATTTGTCTGTCTCGAATCCCGGCGCAGGTACCCACTATCAATGAGGGTATTTACTAATTCATGAGTCGTTGTTCGCGGGAGGCCGAGACGTTCGGAAATTGTTGGAACAGCCAACGGATTCTGATCATTCAGAAACAGTTCTAAAATTCTGAGTGCTCGCGTGACTGAAGGGGTTATTCGGGTCAATGAATCTTCCAATTCAATTAGATTTTTCTAATAAGAATCTGCATACCATAGTGCTGCTATAAAGTAAAGTGGCATTTTACGTAATATCGGATATTAAACTAAATATCGATTGATATTTGTCAATTGAGTTATTTTTATAATTTTATATATATTTAATATTTTATCGTTGACATCAAGTTTCTAATATGCCATTTAATTCGGTATACAGTATAATGTCCGAAATATCGAACATAAATTAATCGCGACTGGAGTTGCTCATTTTTAATGAAAAGAACTCTGCGGCCAATTCAGTGTTTAACCCCAGAACTCATGACCGTAGCGTATAAGGTGATAATAGCAGCCCATATGGGTAAGCAGACTGCCTGGCCCGTGAACTGGGTGCTGATTTCATAGCCCAACCGAGATTGGTGCCCCTATCTGAAAATTCAAGGTAGGTTCAAGGTCATGGGATCCGAGGCTGCGACGGAGTTTCAAAACAATGTTGATAGAAGCTGGAAAAGCCTGATCAGTAAATGCCGTGATGCCCCATGACTAAAAAGAGAGGACTAGTTATCATCCATTTGTCTGCGAAGCTTCTTGATTGAAGGTTAACTATAGGCAAAAAAGCGCAATATTGACAAATAACCAAGAAAGGAGATAATTCAATGGCATTAAAAAAAATGATGATGAAGAACTGGTGTATTCTTGGATTGGCGGTCACCGCCGTTTTGATAATCGGCATGCAGCCGGCAATTGCCGCCGATAAGGTCGTGAAAATGACCCTGGCCCATGCCGATGTGGCCGACCCTACTATGTACGTGCATGCGGGTGCGGTCGCTTTCAAAGCGTATGTTGAAAAGGAATCCAACGGAAAAATCCAGGTAAACATCAGTCCCGCTGCTGCCCTGGGAAATACCGCCTCTCTGCAGGAAATGACTATGACCGGCGAGATCGAGGCCTCGACCTCCCATACCGAGGGCACCATTGCCATCGTGTATCCCAATATCCAGTGTCTTTCAATACCTTACCTTTTTCAGAACGTGGACCAGGCCCTGGAAGTCTTTCGCGGTGATTTTGGGAAAAGGCTATGGGAGGACATGCGCAAGCAGACCGGTCTTCGTATGATCGGTATTTGGGATAATGGCGGCTTCCGCAACTTCACCAATAATAAGCGTGAGATTCGTAATCCCAATGATATGAAAGGTCTCAGCATCCGCACCATGGACAACCCGGCTCACATGGAAATCGTGCGTTCTTTGGGTGCCAAGCCCACACCCATCTCCTGGGCGGAGACATACACCGCCTTGCAAACCGGCGTGGTAGATGGCGAGGAAAACTCCATTCCCACCTTCCTCCTGGGTTCCCTTCAAGAAGTGCAGAAGTACATGATTATGGACGGCCACGTTTATAGCCAGCTCCACATGTTCGTCAACGATAAATGGTTCAACGGTCTGCCCAAGGAGTACCAGGAGATCATCTTGCGCGGCGGTGAGTTGGCAGGTTATGCCGGGGAGCGCGCCAACCGGGTATATCGTGACATCGGTAGGGGAATCTGCGTTAAAGCGGGAGTGAAATTCTACGATCCCACCCCGGATGAACTCAATCAGTTCAGGGCGTTGGCCCAGCCTCCGGTTCTCAAGTTCATCCGCGAAAAGGGTGTTAAGGATCCCAAATGGGTGGATGAGATCATCGCGGAAGCTGACAAGGCTCTCTACACGTTAGGATACAAAAAGTAGGGTGGAACTACTGTGAAGAAGAATAAACTAGTCATTTCATTGGCTTGCCCGGCCTTTCATTTCGAGAGGCAGGGCAAGCCGTATTAATAACCGGCGCATAACACAGAATTTGATCAAGTTCGGTGCCTCTGATATTTACGCTTTAATCGGTTAAGGCACTATTGAACATTGGGGGGAGAATGAATTTTCTCCGTACTGTAAAAATGACGAGTGCGGTGGCGAATAAAATCGCTATTAATGCGACCGTCGTCCTTTTTACCATCATGACTTTGATAGTTTGGGTACAGATATTCTTCCGTTTCATTTTGGGTGGTGGTATTGCTTGGTCCGAGGAAATAGCAAAATACCTGATGGTCTGGATGGCTCTGTTGGGATCATCGGTGCTTCTTCGTGAAGGAGGGCACATAGCCATCAATTATTTCATTTCGAAATTTTCTTTCCTCCGTTATATTCTAATGTTTCATGCCATACTGTCCGCCGTTCTATTTGTCCTGCTAATCTATTATGGCATAGACTATGCTGCATTTGGACTTAAATCCATATCCCCCGCAAGCGGAATTACAAAGTTTTGGCCATATCTGTCCATTCCGGTTGGTGCCAGTTTTTTGTTAATCCAAGCTTTTACCCGCTTTATTCACCTGCTTTTTAATGATGACAAGACAATCCGAGAAGAAGAGGAAGCCCGTGCTCGGCATGAATTACTCACGGTAGCGGAATGATATGTCCTTTGAAAAGGAGTTTATTTAAATGCTTACCGTTAGTATGTTTGCTTTAATGATTTTCCTGCTAATCGCTGGAATGCCGGTGGCCATGGTGCTGGGGGTTGTTTCAACTGCCTGGGTGATGCTGGCTGGCAATTCCATCCAGATGATCGCCTCGCGCATGTATGCTGGTATGGACCTCTTTGTGCTCATGGCGATTCCCTTTTTCATTCTGGCCGGTGAGATAATGAACCACTGCGGCATTACCGACCGCTTGATCAAGTTCGTGGATTTCGTTATTGGCCGGGTGCGGGGAGGCTTGGCTCAGGCCAACATATACGCCAGCATATTGTTCGCGGGCATCACCGGTGCGGCGGTCGCCGATGTGGCGGCATTGGGTTCGATTTTCATACCAGCCATGGAGAAGCAGGGTTACACACGCAAGTTTTCAGCCACTATCACCGCTGTCAGTTCCATTATCGGGCCAATTATACCGCCCAGCATCATCGTGGTGATTTATGGGTCGGTCACCGGGGTTTCGATAGGGACCCTCTTCGCGGCTTGCGTGATACCCGGTGTAATGGTGGGTTTGGGCATGAGTGCATATGTTGCGCTTGTTTCGAAAAAAAAAAATTTCCCCAAATCAGATGAGCCCTTTGAAGTGAAGGCTTTTTTGTTATGTTTTAAAGACTCCATACTGGCCATCCTTATGCCTCTAATCATAGTCGGCGGAATCTTCTCTGGATTGTTCACCCCTACCGAGGCAGCAGCAGCTTCAGCATTTTACGCCTTTTTCGTCGGAGTAGTTATTTTCCGTACAATCACTCCCAGCATCATGCTGAAATCAGTCATCAACTCCGTGCGCACTTCGGCCATGCTCTTTTTCATCATCGGGTTTGCCAACATACTGGGCTGGATCATCGCGAGAGAGCAAATACCTGAGACAATTGCCAATTTCCTGCTTTCTCTGAGCAGCAATCCCACGATCCTGCTGCTTCTGGTGGTGATCTTTTTGCTCTTTCTGGGCACCTGGATGGAAATTACCGCCAGTTGTATCATCATAGCCCCAATCCTGTCACCTGTCATGGCGAAGGTCGGTGTTCATCCGGTTCAATTTGCGGTTGTCATGCTCGTGGTGCTCAACGTCGGGCTAATTACTCCGCCATTAGGGGTGGCGCTTTTCGCCGCAGTGGGAGTCGGCAAGGTGGGCTTTGAGGAGGTGTGCAGCGAGCTATGGCCTTTTTTGATTGTGGATGTATTGGTGATATTGCTGTTGGCCTTCATCCCGGAACTTTCGCTTGCGGTCCCCAGGGCGATTGGGTTCATTTAAACCCGTGAAGATCATTCTAACATGCGTCAAAAGGCGAGAGCAGCGAGTCCCAAAAGGTTGCTGAGGCCAATGGGTACAGGCAAATAGTTTTCTTTAAAGATGGCGTAACAGATTAATTGACCGTTTGGAAGATCAAGCTGAAAGGAGTTCAATCAATGTTTTACCCAGTAGAAATATCTAAGCCCAGTGCGGATAAAAAACAAGCTGCTGTGTTGGTGATACTGAATCCTGCCCAATCCCGCCGCCTGGTGGCAAAAGGTGCAGTGGCGAGCCCCATCTTTCAAAAGGCATATAAGAATGGAATGATAATAATTGCCCGGGGAATCACTAACGCCTATGTGTGTGAGGAACTTTTTAATATCTCCATTGACAACAGGGCCAACCAGACCGTTGGACTGGTCGCCCAGGGGGCAACCAATATTGCAAGCACTCCTCCTCCATGCACCTGGCACGTTATCAATAGAGGTAAAGTCGTGGAGGGTGCTGACGCTAATGTGGAGATTGGCAAATTCGTCAGGGGTGATGTTGTAGTTAAAGGGGCCAATGCCATAGACCATACAGGCCTGACCGGTACGTATGCCTCTTCACTAAAGTGCGGCACAATGGGCGCGACCTGGCCCTACGTTACCACAAGAGGAGGTGAATTCATCGTCCCTGTGAGCCTTGAGAAGATGGTGCCTTGCGTGATGACGGCTGCCCAGCACAGTGGGGTATATCATTTTGATAAATCCATGGGATTGCCCGCCAAGATCGTGCCTCTGGTGGAAGCCAAGGCCATAACAGAGATAGAGGCACTTGCTATTTTGTGTGGTGTGAAAGCCTACCAGATAGGAGCTGGCGGAGTTGCTGGTTCTGAGGGGTCAGTACACCTGGCTATAGAAGGTGATGAAGACAAGGTAAGCCGAGCCTTCGATTTGTGCATATCTCTGAAAGATGAGGCTCCGGTGAGGATGCCCGATGTTTCAGTGATAAATGATCCGGCTGATTATCAATTTGATTCCCAAGCTCAACTGGATCAGTTGGGTGGAGTATAACTCAATAACATAAATCACGGCCTATGGCCACGAGACTTGAAAAAGGCTTTTGATTATAGCCGCGACGGAGTTTTGCGCTCACTTCAAGAAAGCCGTAAGCGCCTGGGAATTGATAATATCGATATCGTCTGCATTCATGACCCCGAGGTCAATTAAAGGGGTCAAGTTCGCTCTTGACTCTAGTGCGCAACAGGAAAAATGGAGTGCGGCCGCAAGTATTGGGTAGCAACTTAAGGCGACTCTCGTAATATTCTTACCCAAGGATCTATCCATGTCACTGAGACCTATAAATACCTACATTCAAAGCATGCAACGATCTGGAATAAGACGAATTATGGATTCGGCCACATCACCTGATATTCTGCACTTAGAAGTCGGCCAACCTGATTTTCCGACCCCTGAACCAGCTATTCGCGCGGCATGTGAAGCTGCATCTGAAAAAAAAGGCCTTTATACCCGATATACTCCTAACATGGGATACCTATCTCTCAGGAGATCTTTGGCAAAAAAACTGAAAGAAGATAACAACATAATTACAACAGAAAACCAAATTTTGGTAACTCCCGGAGCTAATTACGGCATTATGATTGTGTTTTCTGTGTTGCTTAATAAGGGGGATGAAGTGCTTGTTCCTGATCCAGGATACGTGAATTATGCACATCTGCCGCCCCAATATGGTGGTGTTGTTGCCAGATATCCTCTTCACGAGCATGATGGCTTTGTCCACCGGATTGAGGCCATCGCTGAGAATATTACTCCAAAAACCAAAGTAATTGTGCACAACAGCCCCTCAAATCCTACGGGTTCTGTCTGTTCGGAACTCTACGTTAAGAAATTAGTCGAAATTGCACGTTCTCATAATCTTTACATACTTTCGGACGAGACATACGAGCATATCGTTTTTGATGGTAAACATTTTAGTCCAGCTCAATATGATACAGACGGAAGGGTTGTCAGCATCTTTAGCTTTTCAAAAAGTTATGCCATGACCGGTTGGCGAGTCGGTTATATTGTTTCCAATGAGCTCATTTCCGGGGCTCTGGTGAAGCAACAAGAGCTATGCGTGTCCTGTGCACCTTCAATATCTCAAATAGCAGCTGAAGCTGCTTTAGGGGTAGACCATCAGCATATCAACAAGATGGTGGAGCACTATCGGCGTCGTCGAGATATAGCTATGAGCATTCTTAAAAAGCACGGGCTTCATTCTTACACCCCGCAGGGCGCTTTCTATGTATTGATTGATATATCTTCTACCGGCATGGATTCTGATACATTTGCAGACAGTTTGCTGAGCGATCAACGGGTGGCATTGGCCCCTGGTGCGACTTTTGGCCCAACCGCTGGCAAATATGTCCGAGTAAGCCTGGCTGCCGATGATAAAGTTGTCGCCGAAGGACTTGAAAAAGTGTGTAACTTCATCAAGGCAAATTCTAAAAAATCGAATATACCTTTTTCTAAACAAGGAGAAGCTGGATGAGAGCGGTTATCTATGATGAATTCGCCAAACTACCGACGATCGAAGAAGTACCAGATCCAAATCCTGAAGGACATGGCGTTGTTCTGAGGGTAAAAGCAACCGGACTATGCCGAAGCGACTGGCATGGATGGATGGGTCATGATCCTGATATTAAGTTGCCCCATGTACCCGGACATGAAATCGCCGGGGTCGTTGAAGCTGTCGGCAAAAATGTCGCAAAATGGAAAATTGGTGACAGGGTTACCTTGCCATTTGTTTGTGGCTGTGGTGATTGTCCTCAATGTATGTCTGGAAACCATCAAGTTTGTGACAACCAATTCCAACCGGGATTTACCCACTGGGGCTCATTCGCAGAATTTGTGGCTGTCAATTATGCCGATATCAATTTGGTAGCTGTACCAACGGAAATTGATTATGTCACCGCAGCAAGCTTAGGTTGTCGATTTGTAACCTCGTTTCGAGCAATCGTTGCCCAAGGAAAAGTCTCCGCGGGGCAATGGGTAGCTATACACGGATGTGGCGGCGTTGGTTTATCTGCAATCATGATTGCAAACGCATTGGGTGCAAATGTGGTTGCAATTGATATCACTGATGAAAAACTTGAGCTTGCCCGGTCAGTAGGCGCGAATGCAACCCTCAACGCCAGAGAATCAATAGATGTGGTTGAAAGTGTAAGAAGTATTACCAACGGCGGAGCACACGTATCTATAGACGCACTGGGTAGCCCGGTCACCTGTTTTAATTCAATCGCCAATCTGAGAAAGCGTGGAAAGCATGTTCAGGTTGGATTGATGTTGGCAGATCACAGTCATCCTGTCGTACCAATGGATAAAGTGATAGCCAATGAGCTTGAAATAGTAGGTAGTCACGGTATCCAAGCGTATAAATATTCGTCGTTGTTGGAAATGATTAATTCAGGAAAATTACACCCACAAAAATTGATTGGGAAAATGATTAGCCTGGATGAGTCAGCAGAAGAACTATCCAATATGAATAATTTTTCCGGAACGGGGATAACGGTAATCAATAGATTTTAGCTTATCAAATTTTCGGCTGATAAGGGATAGCAAAAAAACTAAAATTCCTGTAAATTTCATCAACAAATATAATAAATTTTGGCTTTTTTTAAAGTTTTAATATCCCAACAAATTTAAGTAGTCCTCAACCTTGCTTACGTTGGAGATATCAACGGTGTGGCTGACCAGAGGGCGTGGTCCCGCCGTCGGCTTGAATCTTTAGGTGGACAAATTTGCCAGGCAGCCCTGCTATTTGCGCACACGCACGCCCTGCAATGTGTCCCACTGGAGGACCTTGTCACTCTTGGGCAACGGTGCCTCGGGTACCTGACCTACTGACACGCCGTATCGCCAATCAGCTGGGCAAATGGCAATGTAGCGGGCATACCCTCCCAAGCCGCCTTTGAACTTGGGATAGCCGATGGTCACCAGGCAACCGGTTTCTGGGACTTGATCCAGGTTGGCCACACCTTCAGCTTGAGTGTACCCGTGGTGCATCAACCAATGCTCGCCCTCGAGCGTTGGCGTCATGTCGGTGTCCAGCGGCTCATGACCATGGAAGAGAATGTGGCGCTTCTCGTGCAGGAACCTCAGTGCAGCCAGGGACACGCCCGGAAATACCTCCCGGGTTGCAAGCGCGGGATCGGGCCACTCCTTCGACCAGTCCGAACGCACCATGACCACCGATCCGGCGGGAATTTTGCCGTGCTCGGTTTCCCATCTCTCGATATCGGAGACCCGAAGGCTGTATCCCGGATTCTTGGCGACCTGCTCGACGATAGAGATGACCACCAGTGGCCGTATCGCGTAAGTCGCCGGCAACTCGTCAATGGCGGGGTATTCCGGCGCCCAATGGGCAGGTGGGTCAAGCTGAGTGCCAAATTGATCGGTGCTCAGGTTGTACCGGGTCGCCTCAAAACCGTCCTTAGCATACCGGTACGGCTTGCCGGTCTCCGGGTTCAACGCCGGTCCGAATGTGGAATTATCGAAGCCCTTCCACACGGGGATGGATGGTGTCAGCGTGTGGGTCAGGTCAATACATTTGGCGTTCTTGAGCAATTGATCGTAGATCGACCAGAGCCCGCGGGCGTCGGCCACAGAAGACTCCGTTGGGACCTTCGGCGTCGGCACGGAGTTGGCTGCCAGCAACAGCGTAACGACCCCCATGGCAGCAAGCGTATATAAAAGTGTCTTTTTCATAAAGGGTTCCCTATCAACGGATTTTAAGGTTCGGAGGGCGGGCCGCAATCCGGTTTCAGCCCGATCCAGTTTGGATCTCACAGGCCAAGGCAAACGCGAAGACACATCATTTGGCGAACACCGGTACTCAACATGAGCCCTCTGCCCGACATGCCAGCAGATCTCCCAACATTGTTTATTAAATGGAAATCTCGGTTTGGATAAAAGCTGACACTAAAAGTTTTTATACCACAGGCTCTCTTATAATTCCAAAATCTTCTTTATTATTCTTAATAATATCAATAAGTACTTGAAAGGTTAATTAACAGTGACTTTTCAGCAATGCCTCTCTCAAAATATACAGATTCACGGTGTCTTTTTTTATTCAAGTTATCAAACTTATCAAGTTTTTTCGATAAGTACGAATTGCACTTATCAGAGAGATGGAATGTCTTACTAAATCCAGATATCAACCGGGTGGTGATAAATTGAGAATAACCACGGTTCGGGCAAGTTTGTAATATCCAAAGAATCGAGACAAATTTTAGTGCGGTCTGGGAGCCGGATTCCGTCACAAACCAAACTCGGTTAAAAATACATGTTTCAAATGGATATCTCAAGGGTTTTGTAAAATGACATGTTTTGGTCCGCTACGGATGCTCCGCCCCCAAAAAACCATCCTAAAATTAATGCGCCGATCGGCCCAAATAGTTGTCCTAAAATTATATTTAGGATTTTCTTGACTTGGTGGACGGTTTTGGTGATATCTGTAATTGTGCCACGGTGGTGATACCATCTCCGTATATGTACTTGGCTGATTTTCCATGTATTCTCAATCAAAGGTTGGCAGAGAAAAAGACCGACTACAATATATGGGGTTCGCCATAATTTCCAAAAATCAATAATACCTTTCGTAGGGTTCCCTAACCAATAGGCATGAGCCATGACGCACTATGGCAAGCATGTCTCACTTTTTAATTGTCTTGAATACTGAAAAATACCTCTGGTATGCTTGAGACCATCGAGGTTTCACATTATGCAAGAATGAAAAAGATTCGGACCTTGCGCATTAGCCAACAACAGCTTTAGTAAGCTTTGGAACATAAACGCATTGATGGAGGTGCGCCATGATTGAAAGCACATCACATTATGGTGAGGTGACAACCTTTCGGATCCTTTTAAAACAGGACCGAAACAGGCTTCAGCGCAGTCTGACGCAAAGCGCTCGTCACAAAAAAACCATTCTGGTAATTCCTCTTTTGGCAAGCGAGTTTACCGCTTTAGAAAACCGACCGGTCTTTGAAAATATTTTAAGTCAGCTGAGCCAAGTGCGATATCTTTATCAGATCATTTTCGGCCTGGATCAGGCTTCGGAAGATGACACCTTGTTGTTGCGAGATCTCCTGAAGCAATATAAAGTTAATAATTACATCATCCAATGGAATGACGGGCCGATTTTTTCGCAGATTTATAAAGTGCTGAACGAAGCCGGATTTGTATTTCTTGAACCTGGCAAAGGAAAGAATATATTTCTCAGCTTCGGCATTGCTCTTGCCTTAGGGGCCAGGGTGGTGGGTGTATTAGATGCGGATATCCGATCCTTCGAGCGGGATCAGATCAATAGTCTCTTTTATCCTGTATTCGTTAACGATTACGACTTTTCAAAGGCCTATTACGAACGTATTTCAGGAGACAGGCTTTACGGCAGGGTCAAACGGCTGCTGCTTGATCCACTGCTGATTGCGTTGAGAAAAAAAATTTCAGAACCAAAAGATTATAAAATCCTTGGAGTAATCGATTTTTTGATGAAGTTCAATTATCAGCTTTCTGGTGAAGTTGCATTCAACAGTGATGTACTTAAAAAAATGCACTTTGCCACCAACTGGGGAGCAGAAATTTTTACCCTTATCGAAATTTACCATAAAGCGACATCGGTTGCCCAAGTAATGTTTTCCCAAAAACCTTTTGACCATAAACATCAGGAAGTTTCAGAGTCAGATGAAACAAGGGGACTCAATCGGATGGCCATCGATATTGTAGCGACACTGATCAACGTTCTTGTCGAGGATGAAGGGTTGGAGGTTTCAGATGATTTTTTCCGTGACCTGGCGTTGGTATACTCCAAGATTGGCGAACAACGCATCAAAATGTATTCTGAAGAGGCGGCATTCAACAATCTTTCATATGATCATGACGAAGAAGAACGCCTTATTAGAAACGTTTTCCGAAATTGTATTTTACGCGCAGGTGAGATTCTGACAACTCAATCCATGATCACAGGCAGGTTTATGCGTGTAATTCACACATATCCAGAATTTAAGCCTCATTTAGATGCTGGGCTATCCGATACAATTATATCAGTGGAAAAAAAAATAAAACGAGATTTTTTTGAAACGCCGCAAACTGTTTCCTGGGATCGTATCACCAAAAAGCTTCCAAATATCTTTGAAGATTTAAATAAAGCGATCAAGCAGCAGAAAAATCTGCTTTCCTAAAGATATCATGCGGTATAGAGACGAATTGCCAATCGCAAAAAATGAAATCTATCGGTACGCTCGCTGGATGTATTTCACGCGACTTCAACAATATCCTTACTTAAATCATTGGCTACACGGAATTGGCTCCGGCGGCCTTGAAAAATTCAACATCACCTGATGTATGCTTCAGTAACCCCTATTTGAAGCATCCGGCTATCATTGTTAGGTCAGATATAACAATCAGAATCGAAGACTGACATTACAATTCTACATTTTTCCTCTTGGCGACCTATACAATATATTGTGGTGATCGAACCTGGTACAAAATCTGAGGTATCTCCAACATATACAAACTTTAGAAGGCCTTTAATTTGAAGGCGTTTCCGATGTTAAAATCTTTTTAGAAACACTTGGCGACTTT
>Ga0210060_1000349_pt1 | contig 17730 bp, 17 predicted proteins | sample Joice_CattailNLB_FD_184871 | JGI IMG/M metagenome (GOLD analysis project Ga0210060, IMG submission 184871) | Wetland microbial communities from San Francisco Bay, California, USA, that impact long-term carbon sequestration - Joice_CattailNLB_D2... | ecosystem: Environmental > Aquatic > Marine >...
TAAGACAACTACAACTTCTTTGTGTGGACATTTATTCAATGTTTGTGGACACAAAACTTATACTGCCGGCAATATCGGGTTAGCGTTTTCCGAGCTCACAACCGAGGTAAAAGAAGATGAATTCGTCGCTCTTGAAGTTTCAAGTTTTCAACTGGATTTGATTGATGAGTTTAAACCAAAAGTTGCTATGATATTAAATATTACTCCGGATCATCTTAACAGGTATGAAAATAAATTTGAGAATTATATCGGATCCAAATTCAGAATCTTTAAGAACCAGGATGAAGGTGATTATCTCATTCTAAATAAAGATGATGAAACGATAACAAAGTATATCAGAGATCATAAAAGCAAAAGTTTTTATTTCTCTTTGAATGAAAATGTCGGTAATGGTTCTTATGTAAGCGATGATCAGATAATATTTAATAGAAATAATCAATCTGATTTTTCTTTCCCTATAAATGAAATGCAAATACAAGGCGAACATAATATTGCAAATGCGATGGCGGTTATAAATGCGGCTAAAATATTTGGTTTCGATAATGAAAAGATAAAAGAAGGTTTAAGAACATTTAAGGGAGTTGAACATCGCCTGGAACTTGTGAGAGAAATCAACGGAGTTAAATATATAAATGATTCGAAAGCTACAAATGTTGATTCTGTTTGGTATGCCTTAAGAAGTTTTGATGAGCCTCTGTTATTAATTCTTGGCGGCCAGGATAAAGGAAACGATTATGAAAGAATTAAAAATCTTGTGGAAGAAAAGGTAAAGAAAATTTATGCAATCGGTTCTTCAGCTGAAAAAGTTTATAATTTCTTTCACAATATTGTCAAAGTGGAATTAAAAATATCACTGGAAGAGGTGATAAGCAGTGCAAGTAAAGAAGCAAGAAACGGAGACGTGGTTTTACTTTCACCTGCCTGTGCAAGTTTTGATATGTTCGATAATTATGAACACAGAGGAAAAGTTTTTAAAGAAGCTGTGAACAATCTGTAGAACCAATGAACCCAATTTCTCAAAGAAATTGGGTTCATAACTAAGATTAATAGTTTATGAAAAAATTAGCTGCTACAATATTTTTTGAATCAACTGCTCTCCTGTTACTTGGATTAGTCGTAGTAATGAGTGCGAGCGGTGCTTACAGTGTATTTAAGTTTGACAGTTTTTATCACCTGTTCAATTCGCACTTATTTAAAGTATTATTTGGTTTTGGATTAATGGTTTTATTCTCATTTATTCCTTATGAGATTTATAAAGAGTACAGCAAGCCAGCAATAATTCTTACAGTTGTTGTTCTCTTCTTTACGCTCTTCATTGCTCCCTCGGTTAAAGGCGCGGGCAGATGGATAAGCCTTGGTTTCTTTACATTTCAACCTGCAGATGTTGCAAAGCTCGTTCTTATGATTCATTTAGCCGCTTTATTGGAAACTAAAGGAAATTCAATTTCAGATTTCAAAAATGGTTTTATTTATCTCTTTATCTGGGTAATTGCTGTTTGCGGATTGATTTTAATTCAGCCGAACATAAGTAATGCAGTTCTGCTTGCCTTCATGTCTATAGTTCTTCTTTATGTCGGAGGAGCTAAACTAACTCACATACTTGCTTCTTCATTCGGTTGTTTACTAGCTGCCGGAACTGGTGCAATGATTTTTGCTCATTCAAGAGAAAGAATACTTACATTTATTCATAGCTTGAACAGCGGGGGAGACATAAACTTACAAGTTAAGCAAGCATTACTTGGTTTAGGAAGCGGTGGAATTTTTGGAGTTGGAATTGGACACGGACAGCAAAGTAATCTTTTCTTACCAGAAGCTTATGGCGATTTTATTTTTGCTGTAATGGGAGAAGAACTTGGATTTATAGGTTCTGTAGTTATTGTTTCCAGTTTTCTTGCACTGTTCTTAGCAGGAATTGTAATTGCAAAGAAAACCAAGGATAAGTTTGGTCAGTTGTTAGCTTTCGGAATTTCTTTTTCAATTATACTTTATGCTTTTATTAACATCGCGGTTTCGGCAGGACTGTTGCCGACAACAGGACTTCCATTGCCATTTATCAGCTATGGTGGTACATCATTGACATTTTTATGTATATCGGTCGGTATACTTATAAACATTGCTCTTTCAAATTCGGTGGACAGAAAATCTAACATAGAGGTCGTTTCAAAATCAAATGAAAGAATATGAAGGCAATAAAAAGAATTACCGATTTTTGTTTGCCGGCGGTGGAACCGGAGGGCATTTATTTCCCGCTGTTGCGGTTGCTGAAAAAATTAAAAGTAAAATTCCGGATGCAGAAATTTTATTTGTCGGTTCTAAATCAAAGATCGAAGGAAAAGTTGTTCCCTCGCTTGGATTTAACTTTTGCCCGATATGGATTAAAGGATTTAACAGAAGGTTCAGCCTTGAAAACATTTTATTCCCATTTAAGGTAATAGTTTCGATTATGCAGTCAATAGTAATAAATATGAATTTCAAACCACAAGTTGCAATTGGTTCAGGTGGTTATGCTGCGGGGCCCGCAATTTATGCTTCGTCACTTTTCGGAACTAAAATAATTTTGCTTGAACAAAATAGTTACCCTGGTATAACTACAAGATTGCTCGAAAAATATGCTGATGAAATTCATATAAGCTTTGATGATTCTAAGAAATATTTAAAACATCCAGATAAAATTTATACAACCGGAACACCCGTAAGAGAAAGTTTAAACAGTATTGATAAAGCTTCAGCTTTGAAAAACTTTAATCTCGATCCTTCTAAGAAAACATTACTTGTGCTTGGGGGTAGTCTTGGTGCGGCTTCAATTAACGAAGCAGTTTCAAACTCAATTAATTTCTTTAAGGAAAAAGAGATACAGCTTATCTGGCAGACAGGAAAACTTTATTTCCAGAACTACAAACATTTGTCATCTAAAAACATAATTGTAAAAGATTTTATCGAAGAAATGAATTTTGCTTACTCGGCTTGTGACCTCCTCTTGGCTCGCTCTGGTGCTAGTACCATAGCCGAGTTGCTGACGCTGGTGATTCCTGCAATATTGGTCCCCTCTCCCAATGTAGCGGCGAATCACCAGTACTTTAATGCCAAATCACTTGCTGAAAGTAATGCGGCAATTCTGGTAGAAGACAATTTGTTAAAAGATAAACTACAGGAAGTTCTTTCTTCTGTTCTTTTTGATGATGAAAAATTAAAACATTTGAAAATGAATGCAGCCAAGTTGAGTAAAGCAGATGCTGCAGGAATTATTGCTGATAGGGCAATAAAGTTTGTGGAAGAAACATGAGTGAAGAAAAAGTAGACAGGAAGATTTTTAAGTATAACATGTCCTTCTACTATCAGTCAACAATAATTTATATAGCCGTGTTTGTGTTATACATATTGATAAGAGGAGAATTCATAGAAGATTCATTCATTTTAATAACAAAGGATCCGATCATTTACTTTTTTGCGATTATAGTTTTTATCTCGGTAGTTAGTTTGTTGTATAATCTTTATAAAAACAGGCACCTGGAAATTTCTGATAATGCTATTTCCTTTATCAACAGGTTTAAAACGAAAACTTTTAAATATGAAGATATGATCAGGATTAAAATTTCAAGAAATAAAAAACAATCGAAAAGAAACCCTCTGAGACTTATAAGAATAAAATTAAAGAATAGAAGGAGATTGGTAGTTGTTCGTCCTTCTGATTATGAAAATGCTGACGACTTGTTAAAAGTTTTTGATGATCTCAGAATACGGATAGAGAAAGTTTAATGTTTAAAAATATCAGGAAAGTACATTTTGTTGGAATCGGTGGAATCGGAATGAGCGGAATTGCTGAAATACTTCTTAACCAGGGATTCGAAATCAGCGGATCGGATAGAGCTTTGTCAGAAGTAACAAATCGTTTATCTGATCTAGGAATTAAAGTATATGAAGGACATTCACGTGAGAATCTTAAAGATGCTGATGTTCTTGTCTATTCCTCCGCTGTCACTATTAATAACCCCGAAGTTCAGGAAGCAATTTCAAGAAAAATTCCTGTAATTAAACGCTCTGAGATGCTAGCTGAAACAATGCGCTTAAAATATGGAATCGGCATAGCAGGGACTCACGGCAAAACAACAACAACTTCAATGGTTGGATTAGCGCTTACAGAAGGAGATATTGATCCTACAATTATTGTCGGCGGAAAATTAAGCGGACTCGGCGGAACAAATGCTCGTCTCGGCAACGGTGAATTTATTGTGGTTGAAGCTGATGAATTTGACAGAACATTTTTAAAACTTACTCCTGTGATTGCGGCAATCACAACCCTGGAAAGCGAGCATCTCGATACTTACAAAGATCTTGATGATATAAAATCTGCTTTCATCGAGTTTGCAAACAAAGTTCCGTTTTACGGATTTGTTGTTCTTTGTATGGATGAACCCGCGCTTCAGGATATAATTCCACATATAAATAAAAAGATTTTCACTTATGGATTAACCGCTCAGGCTGACGTAAGAGCAATCGACATAACTCACGAGAAATTCTTTAGCTCATTTACAGTTGAATATAAAGGAAAGAAATTAGGAAAGATAAAACTCAGAATACCCGGAATTCATAATGTTAAAAATTCTCTTGTGGCAATTTGTATAGCAACAGAACTTGGAATAGAATTCAATGTTATAAAAAAAGCATTGGAATCGTTCGGTGGAGTTTACAGAAGATTTGAAGTTAAGTATGATAAAGAAATTCTTGTTGTTGATGATTACGCTCATCATCCTACTGAAACAAGTGCAACACTTGCAGGGATAAGAGCCGGATGGGATAACAGATTAATTGCTGTTTTCCAGCCTCATCTTTACAGCAGAACGAGAGATTTTTATCAGGAATTTGGCAGATCATTTCTTAACACAGATGTTTTCGTTTGTACAGATGTCTATCCGGCAAGGGAAGAACCAATCAGTGGTGTTACAGGTGAGCTTATTGCAAATGCAACAAAAAGTTTTGGACACAAAAATGTAATTTATGTCCCTGATAAAAATAATATTCCTAATGTTTTAAAAGAATTAAAAAAAGAAGGCGATATTATAGTTACAATGGGAGCTGGAGATATTTGGAGGTACGGAGAAAAATTTATTGAAATGATTAAGAACTAATAATGGAAAGAGATACTAAAATAAAATTTTACGGAACAGGATTTTTTATAATCCTTTTAATTGGATTAGGATATCTGGTTTATAGATCAAATGAATTTAAAGCTGCAGAAGTGATTGAAAAGATTCATGTAACTGGGAATCATCTTCTTGCGGAAAATGATTACCTGAGCTTTATAAAACTTGAGGATAAATCTCTTTTAAAAGGATTAACTCTTTCAATGATAAAAAGCAGGTTTGAAAAACATCCCTATGTGGCAAGAGCTGATGTTAAATTTATTACTGAAAAAGAAGTAAAGGTTTTTTTGATTGAAAAAAATATGTACGGTGTAATATTAAGAAAGTCAAATCCTCTTTTTATTACAGAAAATTTTGAAGTGCTCCCAATAATTTCTAATACTAAAATAAATGAGATACCGATTCTCAGTAATGTAAGGGAAACAAATAGTTTGAAATCTCCCTCCGAATTTAAAACAGAAGATATCGTGGAAGCTTTTAAAATAATTGATGCCACAAGGTTTACAAATTCCGGAATGTTAAAGAATCTTGCTGAAATAAATCTTAGAAATGGCGGAGATGTTTTACTAATGTTTTCCGGCTTGGAATTCCCTGTGATTTTTGGAAGAGGAAATGAAGCAAAAAAAATTATCTATCTGGAAACGGTTTTGTCAACCCGCTTTAATGGATTACTTGAAGAAAGCAGTTATCTTGATCTCAGGTTTACTAATGAACTTTTTGTTGGTAGAATGAAGAAAACGGATTCGTGAAAATGAAAAAAGATATAATAGCAGGACTTGATTTAGGAACGACTAAAGTATGTGCTATAATTGCCGAGAAGTTTGAGGACGATCATTTTAATATTCTCGGTTTTGGAGTTGCGCCGTCCGAGGGGTTGCATAAGGGTCTTGTAGCAAATATTGGTAAAACAGCGGAAGCAATCAAAGAAGCTGTTTCGATAGCATGCAACCGCGCAGGTTTGGAAATCAATACTGTAAATGTTGGTGTTGCCGGCGAACACATTACTTCAATCAGACATAGAAATTATGTTACAATTAGTAGTGAAGATAGGGAGATTACTAAATCTGATCTGGAAAGACTCGAAGCAGATGTAAGAACAATCCGCATTCCTTCGGATAGACAGATTCTCCATATCATTCCAGAGGAATTTTCAATTGATCATCAGGCAGGAATTGAAAACCCGATTGGTATGTCCGGGTCAAGACTCGAAGCAACAAATCATATAGTGCTTGCTTCTATTCCTGCAATCCAGAATATAAAAAAATCTGTTGAACGTGCCGGACTTTTGGTTAAAGATTATATACTGCAACCCATAGCATCAAGTTCTTCAGTTCTTGAAAATAGTGAAAAAGATTTAGGTGTTGCTTTAATTGATATTGGTGGTGGAACAACGGACATTGCTATCTTTCATCGTAAAGCAATAAAACATTCCAAAGTGATAGGAGTTGCAGGTAACCAGGTAACAAATGATATAAGAGAATCACTTGGTGTTGTAACTGAAGAAGCTGAACATCTTAAAAAAGAATTTGGCTATGCTACAGAAAGCGCAATAATAAAAGAAGAGGATATTCTTATAAGAGGAGTTGGCGCAAGAGGTAATACAAAAATTCCGATTAGTCTTTTAACGCAGATTATAAGCCTCAGGATGAAAGAACTTTTTGTATTGGTTGATAACGAAATAAGAAGTGCGGGTTTCAAGAATAAAATAAAAGCAGGAATAATTTTGACAGGTGGTGGGTCCCTACTAAAAGGATGCAGCGAACTTGCAGAAGAAGTTTTCGGTTTACCTACAAGAATTGGAGTCCCACAGGAATTTGGAGAGGGTTTATCTAATGAAATTGAGAGTCCGGAATTTGCTACAGTTGCTGGTTTGATCCGTGGAGTGCCGGGGGGTAGGTCAAGCGAATATCAATCCCTGATTAAAATCAGACGTAGAGGAGAGAAGAATAAAATAACTCAAATAGTCAAAAGAGTTCAACAGTTTTTTGATGAATTATAATTAAAAGAAGGAGGAACGATATGTCCCGATTTGCAACTCTTGATAGAGGAAAACCAATGTCAGCAATCCTGAAAGTAGTGGGAGTTGGGGGCGGAGGTTGCAATGCGATAGAAAGCATGATTGCAAAAGGTTTAACTGGTGTGGAATATGTTGCAGTGAATACAGATGCTCAGGTACTAAACAGTAGCAGTGCCTCACATAAAATTCAATGTGGCGCAAATGTTACGCGTGGCTTGGGTGCCGGTGCTGATCCTAACGTAGGACGTAAGTCAATCGAGGAGGACAGAGAAAAGCTTTCCGAAGTTCTCTCGGGATCGGACATGGTTTTTGTTACCTCTGGGATGGGCGGAGGAACGGGTACTGGTGGAGCGCCTGTTGTTGCTGCCATTGCAAAAAGTATCGGAGCTTTAGTTGTCGGCATTGTTACAAAACCTTTTAGATGGGAAGGTAAGAAAAGAATGCTGAATGCTGAGCAGGGAATCCAGGAACTAAAACAATATGTTGACAGCTTAATAATAATTCCAAACGAGAGACTTCTGAGCGTTCTTGATAAAGAAGTCAATGCTTTCGATGCTTTCGACAAACCGAATGAAATTCTTTATGAGGCCACAAGAGGAATCGCGGATATTATAACAGTTGAAGGTTTAATAAATGTTGACTTCGCTGACGTTCGGGCTGTGATGAATTCCAGTGGTGAAGCTTTAATGGGTTGTGGAACTGCAGACGGTGCAAACAGGGCAATAGAAGCGGCACAAAAAGCTATCTCAAGTCCGCTGCTTGAGGGAGTAAGTATTAAAGGAGCTAAAAGTGTTCTTTTGAACGTTGCGGGTTCAAATAATCTTACGATGCAGGAAATCAATGAAGGAAACAACGTAATCTTTGAAGCTGCGGGTGAAGAAGCAAATGTAATATTTGGTTGCGTAAGAAGAGACGAAATGAATGATGCAGTCTCATATACAGTTATTGCAACCGGGTTCGATGGACAGAAAGGATTTGGTGGAAAACATTTCACAGTCTCTGCGCAAAAGGAACCTGATTTCCGAGGCGGATTTAATTTTATGACCGAAGGTGAAATTGATAAAGAAGATCTTGAAGTTCCTACAATATTGCGGGTAAAAAAACCAAATACAGTTTTAGGAAATAAAGAAGATGATCCCCAGACCGGTTTTAGTTTTGAATCATCAAGATATAACTGGGCTAAAGAAAAAGCTGAAAAGAAAGAAGAGGAAGAAAAAGTAAATCAGGACAAAGACGACAACGATGAAGATAGTTCTTCATTTCTCAGAATGATTATGGACTAATATTTAGTTTAGTAATTAAGAAAAAAAGCGAAGTAATTTAACCACCAAAAGAGGTGAGTATGAATCTTCTCGAATTGTTCGGTATTGTTTTTCTTATCATAATTATCCTGAATATAATTATAGCAATCTGGGCAATTAAAACTACATTTTTTGGAAAAAAAGATGTGGAAGCTTATCCCAAGCAGGAAGTTATTTAAATAGTTATTCGTCGGTTATTCTGGATTCAATCAGAACATTTTCCTCATCATCAAGTTTTTTAGTGATGATGATTCTGTTGGGACGGCAACAGATTCTGCAATCTTCAATAAAATCCTGTTTATCATCGACAGTCAAATCAACCCACACTGTGTTTTCTACCCCACAATATTGACATCTCCACACAAGGTCGTCATCGGTTTGCATTTTTTACTTTCGTTACATTTTAATGTTACTTAAAGTTAACAAATTGAGTAGGGAAATCAAGTTCCGCTTCTTTTATCATTTTTATTATACTTTGCAGATCATCTATCTTTGGTCCTTGAACTCTTATTTGCTCATCCTGTATTTGAGCATTAACTTTAAGTTTGGAATCCTTAACCATTTTTGTGATTATTTTCGCATCATCTTTAGATATGCCGCTTAGTAAATTTATTTTTTGTCTTGATCTTCCACCACCAGCTGTTTCTGGTTCATCCATCTTCAATGCCTTAACAGAAATACCTCTCTTAATAAATTTTGATTGAAGAATATCTATGCTGGCTTTCCGGGAATAATCATCTCGTGTATTTATTACAATGTTTTTATCTTTTTTATTTAACTCCACAGTAGTATTGGAGTCTTTCAGGTCATATCGCTGGTTTATCTCTTTGAGGGCTTGATTAACAGCGTTATCTGCTTCCTGTAAGTCTATTTCGGAAACAATATCCATTGAATGATTTTGCGACATTTACACTTCTCCTGATTTATAACTCAATTATTAAAGTTTATTCCTCGTTATTGTTTTGCTTAAGTATTCTGGTATTTAGATTGAAAAGTTCTTCAAAATATCTTTTACTTTGAAGAGATAAAAACCCCAGGCTAAGAAACTGCACTGAAACAATTAGTGATATTCCTCCTACAAAAAAAGCGTATGGCTTTCTTCTGAATATTTCTGCCACTGCAACAGATAATCTGTCGTCAAAAAATCTTTCAGATGTTGCAATTACGTGTGGATAGATAACGATAGTATTTATTATCAGCCATACAATTATGTAAAGTGCCAATATGAATAATACTAAACCAATTAACATAAAAAAGATATAGGGTCTAAAAATAAATCCCGACATTAAACCAGAGAGAATTCCTCTTGTAAAATGTATTTTTGATTTTCGCTTGGATGAAACCATTTTTTGACTTGTCCAATCAAGGTGACCTGGTATTTCTACAATTCTACCCCTTAATAAAAGCGTTTTATATATGATTTCCGGATTTATTTCGAAATCCTGTGCTTTAAGACTTAAGTTTTTCAGAAATTTTCTATTATAAGCTCTTACCATTCCTGTAAATGTATGAATCTTTTCATGAGAAAGAAATGAAAGAAATTTATTCACGACTTTACTTAATAGGTTTCTTATAAATGGAACGCCTGTTACCTTTCCTTCTTTCATATATGGTGAAGCTATTACAACATCGGCGTGAGTTTCAACGATTGTGTCGAGTAGTTTTTTAATATGATCTACGGAATAACTCAAGTCAATATCCAAAGTTACTATGTAATCTCCTTTACAAGTCTGGAATGCCCTTCTTAAAGAATTACCTAGATAAATATTTTTTTTATTGTGTAATACTTTAATGTTTTCTTTACCTCTTGCCAGCTCATCTGCAATTTTTCCGGTTTCATCTTTACTGCCGTCATTTATTAAAATAAGTTCCCACGTATAACCTTCAAGGGAATTCATATAATCACAAAGGGTGTTTACATTTTCCTTAAGTATTTCTGCTTCATTGTATACAGAAATTGCTATCGATACAGAAGGTTTAGTCGTAGTATTCATAAAATTTTATTCTTGATGAAATTCATTAGACATAAATTTCCAATCCAATCCTAAATATCTAAATCTCCATTCAAATCCTAACTTAACAAGTTCAAGATTGGTCTTAAAAGTATCCAGATTTGTTTTTACAACAGTTAAGTTTAAAAACGAAGTGTCTTGTCCCGTATTTACATCTGTGATTTGAATATCCTTTATAGAACCGGCCGGGAATAAATTCTCAAGTCTTTTCTTATCAGTTTCGTCGTACCCATACTTATATTCGTAATCAAAATATCTTCTAGCCTTCGAAGTCAGTCCTTGGTTAACATCGGATAAAAACGATTTGACAGTTCCCTCTGGTGTTATCAGTTTACTAACTCCTATTTTCCATATTCCAAATTCATCTTGTGAAAATGGAAGGGTGTATTGTTTTTCAGATTTGTCATCTTTAGTGGAAATTATAACCGGATAAAATTTATCTTTATTATTTAAAGTATCAACTTGGACGATTTTAATTCTGTCTGAACTGACTCGTAAATTCAAAGAACTTAGTTTACAAATAATTGAATCTGAAGGAGGGAATCTTCTTAAGCTAAATCTGCCTAGCCAGTAACCATAAACCAAATTATTAAATTTGGAATCATAAGTATTATTTACCACTTGTAAAACATTATTCTTATTTTCTGTGTACACTTTTGCTTTGAGTTGTACCTCGATAGCATAATAATTTGGATCATATTTCTTAGAAGAAATTTGAATTTTTTCAATTTCAAAAGGTAAGTTAACTGATTGAAAATATTGGAGCATTCTTTTTTTAATTTCATTATCTGCCGGAGGTTCATGTCTGCATCCCAGAAATAGTGAAAATATACAAAGTATAATAATGTGATTCTTTTTCATATCAAGTTAGTTCGATACTACCGATTTTTTTAGTTTATCATTTCTAAGAAACCAAATGGATCCGTTTTTACTTTTGCTTACTACCGAATAGTTCTCTTTAATAAACTTAATAGTCTGGAATGATAAATCCGTAACTACTTTCTTATAATCAGCATCTAAGAAAATATAGACGGGCTTATTTTTATTTAGTTGCTTATCCAATTGATCCCACATCTCAGGGAGCAATAAATCCACAACCCATCCATTTATGGGAACGGCCTGTTCTCTTCCGCTTAAATAGTAAAACAATGGAACTCCCACAACATAAATATCTCCAGGCACACTATCAGGGTTACGTAAAATATCTAAATTATTATAAACGTATGGATATAGATTTTCATTTGATCTAAGATTTTCAATTACCTTCTTCTTTGATTCTTCTGTTTTAGCAGATACATACCTAATGAAAAATTTTGTTTTGCCGAAAGATTCGCGTAGTGCTGGCTGAAATAATATCATTATGATTATTATAAATATAGACTTCTCCTTCCATGAGTTAAGAAAATCATACTTTTTTATAGCTGACCATAAAAAATCTATTGAGGTAAGAAATAGAATACCAACTGGAACGTTTAGAAGATGTGTATGATAATGCCACCAAGAAGTACGTGTTAAAACGATAATTATAGCACCAAGAATGAACCATGCAACTATATTTATTAAAATTAAATTTCTCTTTTGCCAAAGAACGATAAAAAATCCAAGTACAGCAAAAGCTAGCATAGGATAATGTTGATCCACATACCAGAGAAAAAGATTATATAGCTTACTAAAGCCGCCTACGGGAGTTTCCGTTACTAACCTCGGTGGATACACAAAAAATGTTTTGTAAACGATTTCTAAAAGATCCATTTTAAGAAAATATATAAACAGAATTACAATGGGAAGTAAAAATCCCAAAGTTAGGGGAAAAAGGTATGTTTTAATGATTTTGGATAAAGTTATTTTTTGTTTGAACTTCAAATGTAAAGTGACAATAAGCCAAAAGATTCCAATGATTGGAAGAAACATCAATTTATATATTAAGACTATTGCCCCGGTTAAACCTGAGAAAAACATTAGCATAAATTTTCTGTTCTCAGATTTTATAGAGCCAAGTGCCAGAGCTAATGTTGTGAATAAGTAAAAATTAATTATAGCCTCTACTTGTGTTAGAGAATAAACTGTACACAATGAATAAAATATTCCTGTTGTAAAGAGAGGGGTTAAACTAGCAACAAATTCATTTTCAAAAACTTTCCACGATTTAAATACTTTAATTAAAATAATGGACAGAATGAGCCACGAAATTAATTCTAACAAATGAATCCCAACCTCTGAAAATCCAAATAAGGAACCCGCCACGTAAAAAAAGTAAAAGATTCCTGGGGGTTTGAAATCCCAAAAATCTCTATATAATATTTCCCCCCTTGCCATTTCATGTGCACCTGTGATAAAGAGCGATTGGTCATCACCCAGTGGATATGGTAAATTAACTATCCCCAAGATAGCAACAACTATAAGTATGAAGAGATCAAGCTTTGTTAGTGCAGATTTTTTAAAAAAAGAATTCATTGAAATATTATTTTATCCTGCAAATTAGCTCACAGTAAATTTTAATCCATGATACAAAAATAGTGAAAAGGCAGAGTATTTAGGAAATGTAATTTTATCTTTTATTTGAAAATATTTTGACAATTTAGGGATTAGATATTTTCTTCTGTCTTCATAGTCTTTTTTTGCGCTTTCGCCTGTTAAAATTTTTAATCCAGTATCAAGTAATGTGGAAAACCCGGGTGTAATTATTATTAAATTCCCGTTTTTCTTAAGTACTCTTTTTATCTCTAAACAAGCTTTTTCTATTTTATCTATGAATTCTATTGAGCTAATAGATACTATACAGTCGAAGGATTTATCTTCAAAGGACATGTTGTCTGCACTGCCCGAAATGAGATTAACTTTTATATTTTTTCTCTCAAGGATTTCTTCAACTTGTTTATTTTTTGTGTGTATGTCTATTCCAAATAATTCATTTGTAAAATTAGATAGTGTCGGCAAAAATATTCCGCTTCCATAACCAATTTCTAAAAGTTTTTTGTATTCTGTTTCCCCTAACAATTTTAAGCAGAGCATGAATCGTTTTAGCTGAATATATTTGATAGCAGATTTGTAATTCCAATCAGCGTGGTCAACAGGGCCGGTTGTTATAAGTTCTTCCTTAGGAATTAACTTTAGCTTACCCATATTTCCTCTTGGTTGAAAAAGGTTGATTGCTTCTTCTATCATTAACCAGGCAAGCATGACTACTCATATTAAGTAATTTAAAATTACTTGAAAGATTATTTATTACATTGATAAATATTTTTGTTTTTTGTTCACTTTTAACATTCATACCTGGAAAAAATTTCAACTCTGGAATCATGTCTCCCCCGATTAAGTCGAGAGGATGTAAAAGAAAACTGGGAGCAGTATTGGTCACTTTGCAGAAGAATATGGCGGTGTGTAAATATTGTTTCATTAAAAATGGTGATATAGTGTTCAAATAAATTAAATAACTTAAATGAAACGGAATTTTCAGTATAGGTATTGTTGATACCGGTATTTCCAGTAATTTTCCGGTTCCATTAATTTCCCAAAAATATGGTTTTACAGGTCTTAGTCCATCTCTAAAAGTTCCGAATAATTTCTTCCTTTCTTTTCTTTCTGCCGGAGTTAATTTTGTCGTTCTGAAGTAGTAAAAACGTGCAAAAGGTCCTATGAATGTAGGTAACGTTGAAGCATCATATTCATAATTGAGTTCTGATAAAACTTCCAACAAATTTTGACTCCAACTAAAACCGGGACCTCTAAAACCTGTAGTTTTCGTTCCGGTAACCTTCTCAATATATTTTTCTGCTGTAACGATTTCATCCCTTATTTTATATTTAGGATACAAGTGGAGCCAAGATTCATGATGAAAAGAATGATTGCCAATTTCATGTCCATTAGCACTTATCATAGAAAGATATTCTGCATTTTTGTCCAAAGCAGCGTCTTGACCTACAATAAAAAAAGTAATCTTTAGCCTCAGTTGATCAAGTACTTCAAGAACATGAGGAATAAATATATTGAGATAGGAAGGAAATTTTTCCCAGCCAGAATCTCCGTGAATTTTCATGTAGGACCATTGATTATCAAGATCTAGAGAAATACTGGCAATATTTTTTTTATCTGTACTGATTAATTTTGGCATTAGGAATATAAATAGTAAATAAAAAAATCAAAAATAAAAATTTGAGTTTATTCTAATTCAGTAAGTAATTTTTCTTTTGTTATGGCCTCAAATATTTCATTTACCTTTTGTTTTATAAGTTCCAGTGTTTCATTAACATTCAAGGTACCATTTACGATGTGTGATGAGTTAAGAATATAAACTCCCGGAACTGATGTCTTAACAGGCGGAACATTCTCGCTATAGTTTATTGTTGAAAGTGCAAAAACATATTTTGCTTTTGCTATATTAAAAGATAAAATATCTTCTGCCGTAATATGAGGATACATTTTTAATAAAGCATTAATAAATTCTTCTTTTATTTCTTCATCTGATCTGGAGAAGATTAGATCATCAGGCAATACATATTTTGGAAGGTAAACAAGACTTTTTTCATTAAATTCTTTTTTGTCTACAAGGGCAGACATTTCTATAACCCCAGTAAATGGAGCGAACGAATCAGTTATATTTGTTACATAATATTTATCTAAAGGCTTTCTTAGTACCACCGAAGCACAAACAACCCCGAGATATTTAACATTTTCTAATTTCTCTTTTTCTGTTTCTGTAAGAAAAGGACAAATCTTTTGTATTATATTAGAAGGGATAGTCATGATTACTTCATCCAACTTTTGTGTTTCGCCATTTTCAAATTCCACGGTAATTACGCCGTTTTCTAAAGTTTGGATTTTTTTAGCAAGGTAACCCGTCTTTATGCTTACTCCATTTTCTTTGAGACGCTGGTAAAATTTATTAATAATTCTTGAGTAGCCGCCTGGAACATATCCGAACATTTCTTTTTTAAGTCCTTCTTTTCGAGCCGAATACATTCTCTGAATAGTTGCCCAAATGAATGCAGCGGAAGTATCTTTATAACTTTCGCCAAGTTTTGCTCTTAATAAAGGAAGCCAGATTTTGTTAAATGTTCTTTTTCCAGACCATTTTTGAAGCCATTTTTCAACAGGAATTTTTTCTAATTTTTTCCAGTCTTTTATTCTTGATGCAATAAAAATTGTTAATCCAAGCCTAATTCTATCCAACAAATTAATTGGGGGAAATAGAAGGAATTCAATTGCATTAGACATTGAATACAATTTGCCGTCGGTATAAAAACCGGTTTTTGTTTCAACCCAGTTTATTTCATTTTCCAGGTCAAGTTCTTTTAATAATTCACGCAGGTTTAAATCTGATAATAAAATGACATGGTAAAATTTGTCCCATGTGAAATCATTTAACTTCCAGGCTGCTGTTAATCCCCCAACTTCTTTTGCAGCTTCAAAAAGTGTTACTTCATTACCATGTTGTTTAAGGCGATAGGATAATGCCATCCCAAGCATACCGCCGCCAATAATTCCAATGGATTTTGTTTTACTGATCATTGTGCAACGCTTACGCTTTTTATATTTAAAGCATAATTTGCCAGGGAAGAAAAAAAGTCTCGATAAACAGGTAAGTTTTTAACTGATTTTGGATTAGCAATTATGCATCCCGTACTACAGCTTGCAGCAAGAGCTTGAACTTCGTCAAAATCTACTCTATTAAACTCATCATTAGGATAGTTTTCATTAAAGAAGTTTACTAAGTCCAGAACTTCGTTTGCAACCCCTATTTCCATATTCTTAAAACTGTTGTAAACAAAGTCTATAAACTCGTTATCTGGTGATTGACTGCCTCTTCCAATTCCAGTATAAATATTATTGTTGAGTTCTCCTGTAAAAATATTGCAGCCATCAATAATTCCTTTTATGGATTTAGAATTAAAGATTCTTTCTTTTTGTTCTGAGTAAAAATTATGTGCTGTGCAAACAAATATATATTCAGCATTATCAACTGCACTTTTAAAATCGTTAGTAAAAATATCCTGGAAATTATATTTCAGAATGTTCTGATCTCCTTTTTTTACGAAAGGATCGTGAATGGTAACCCGGCAGCCTTTTTTTAACAATAAATCAGCAAGTACTAAAGTCGGGGAGTTTCGTGTATCTTCAGAATTGAATCTGTAGGCAGCTCCGAGTAAAGTAATTCTTTTATAAGATAATGAACCAAATTTCCTTTCGGCAAGTTTAATGGTTTCAGAAGGGGATTCATTATTAATTTTTCTTGCATTTAAGATAAGACTTGATGATGTGTCCTTACCCGATTCAATTTTTCTCCACCATAAAAGAATTCCATCTTTAGGAAGACAATGTCCTCCGACTCCGATTGTTGGTATTAATAAACCTCCGCTAGGAACAGAGTTATAATTATTGGAGGCATTATCTTTTTGTCCCAACTTTTTATTTACTTCGTCTCTTACTTTATAAAAATTAATATCATTCTCGTCGCAATATCTTACTATTTCAGCTGAAAAAGCTATACGAACATCACGGTATGCATTTTCGAGTGTTTTAACTATTTCAGCAGTTAAACTATTTGTTTGGAATAGCCTTCCCTTAGTTACAATATTAGAATATAGTTTATCAATAAGTTTTGGAGTGATAGGATTAGTTCCGGCAACCAACTTATCTGACGTTGTAACCCTTTCAACTAAACGACCGGGCATAACTCTGTTTGGACTATTGCCGAGTAAAATATTTTCTCCTTCAATAAGATTATATTTTTCAAAATGCTCTTTGATTAAAGTAAGCATTGAGGGTGGTGCTAGTGTTGATTCAAAAATGATAAGGGGAACTTTATCTTTAGGCTTTTCTTGTAATGCTTCAGCGAGATTAGTTAAAGATTCGAAAAGCGGTTCATAATCCGGGGCGAATCCTTTTTTATCGGTTTGAACACAAACTAAAATTACATCAGCGTCTTTCAGTTCGGAATAATTATAACTAGCGCTCAACAATTTTTCTTTTACAAGCGTAGAAACAATAGAATCTAATCCGGGTTCAATTCCGCCAATTGTTGATTTGCCAGAATTTATAGCTTCGACTTTCCATCCCGAGAAACGGGAGTTTCTCTGGATAACAATTACCTGGGCAGGGTTTTTACTACCAATTTTTATTCTTGCATTTGCTAGTAATGCAGCCATTGGCATACCTACTATACCGGGACCAATTACTCCAATTTTTCTTACCGACCAGTTATGTAAGAATTCCTGTGTTGTATTCATTATTTGTTGTATAAATCAACTCCTTATCTATAA
>Ga0210060_1000352_pt1 | contig 17467 bp, 16 predicted proteins | sample Joice_CattailNLB_FD_184871 | JGI IMG/M metagenome (GOLD analysis project Ga0210060, IMG submission 184871) | Wetland microbial communities from San Francisco Bay, California, USA, that impact long-term carbon sequestration - Joice_CattailNLB_D2... | ecosystem: Environmental > Aquatic > Marine >...
TTCCACGACCCGGTGGGATTCACGAGGGTCGACGTCTCGCTGATCGCGATCGGCGGAATGTTGCGACCGATCTCCTTCGGTCGGGTGACATCGTGATCAGACATGCGAAACCTCCCGCGGACCGGCCGAACGCACTGCTCCATGGGCTTCGACCGCAGCGGCGTAGTTGGCCTCACGCTTCGCGGGAACTTCATCCTCGATCGCAGCCTTCACCGATTCCAGGCTGATCAATCCGAATTCCGCCGCGAAAGCGCCCACGATGGCCGTATTGACGATGGGTTGAGTCTTCGTTCCGAGTCCGTGACGGATCGCGATGCCGCTCGCGTCGATCGTCGCGACACGAAAGCGCTCCAGAAGTCCGGGATACTCCTCCGGCGCCTTCTCCGTGTTGATCAGGATGGTGCCTCCCCGCTTGAGGCCCGCGGTAACGTCGATCGCGTCGATCAACGTCGGATCGAGGACGATCAGGTCGTCGGGCTCCGTGATCTCGCAGCGCAGCCGGATCGGGTCGTCGTCCAGGCGGAGAAAGGCGGTGACCGGCGCTCCCCGGCGCTCGACGCCGAAGGCCGGAAACGACTGCACCCACTCTCCTTCACGAAACAGGGCGACCGCGAGGAGCTTCGAGGCGATGACCGACCCCTGTCCCCCGCGTCCGTGTATTCGAAGCTCACGCATGTACGGCTCCTCGAAGGGGCCGGCAGCCCGCCCGGCGTGACGAGGTGGCCTGACTCGACACGTTGGGGCCAAAACGTCCCGATGCCGCCGGAACGGCTCATCCTTCGCGGGCGTGCCTGAACCCGCCATCCCCTTCCGAATCGTGGTTTGGTGCGCGAAGCGCCGGTTTCCAGCGCAATCGCGGGCGAGGCGCGTCCCCGCACCTCTACGCACGACATTTGCAAGAAGTGTGCGTCAAGCAGCCGGGGTGCGAGGGCTCTGGATTCGGCCCGCGAAACCATGCGCCGGACAGGCTTTGCCGGCGGTGGTGACCGATCGCTCGAGGGAGAGCGCGCCATGATCGACCCGAAGAAACGACCGTACAGCGACGATCCGTACAGCGAGGTTCCCTGCAGCGAGGGGCATCCGGGGGTTCGCCGGGCTCGCCGGGTGCGCGAGGGGGCCGGCACCCTGTGCGCGGAAGCGCAGGCGGACGGCGTGCCGTGTTACGAGGTCGGGCGGGACTGCGAGACCTGCGAACGGGCCTACCTTTCCTGGGCGGACTCTCAGCCGGACGCCGAGTAGAGCCTGGCACCCGGCGCGGCTGCAGGCCGGACGAGCCGACCCGGCGCCGGATATCCTCATAACTGCCTGAATCCACTCAGGTTACGATCTCCCAACAGGTCGCTTGACTTCCTCCTGATCGAAAATGGTCTATATTCTGGTACAGGCGCTGGACCGTACCCGGGAGGGAACATCATGAGGATTCGGTCGACATTGCCTGCGCTCGCCCTGCTCGCCGCCGTCGGCCCGTGGGCGGATCTCCGTGCGCAGCAGTTTACGCTCCCTCCTGCGCCGAATTCGGCGGCCGATAAGCAGTTCAGCGCCGAGTTCGGACCCTGCTTCTACAATCCCTATGCCTGGAGCAGCCGGGCGCTGCTCAACAACTCGCTGCTCGGCGCGGAGATGCAGGACCTCGTACGCAGCACGCAAAACGGCCGCTCCTGTGCGAGTTACGCCCTCACCAGCTTCGACTTCGTCGGTCCATGGGGCTACATGCTGTCCGACGGAATACCCGTGCCGCACCCGGCCTCCCAGGAAGAGGTGAAGGCCGCCAAGCAGGCCAGCCTCGCGGCCCTCGACGGAGAGCAGGCCGCAGTTCCGGTGCAGCCGCCGGCGGGAGACGAACGCGCCTCCGAGGATCGAATACCGGGAGCGCCGCGCACCGGGCATGCCGCCGTTCCTCCCCTCGGGAAAGGCTACGGCTCCAGTGAGCTGGTCTCCCGGCGCCTGGTGCTCCGGGCGGCGCCCGAGTCGAAACCGACGATGTACGACGGCGTCCCGATCGTCGAACGAGGCCGGTCCTGGGAGCGGATACAGACGGCCGATGGACGCCGCGTATGGCTCGAGACCCGCGCTGTCGACCCCGCGGTCCGTCGGCCGGGCGCCGGCTCGTTCGGTCCCGCGGGCGCGCGCTCGGCCGCAGGAAGGTCCTCCCGGAGCCCGCAGGGAGCCGGTGCCACTTTCCCCTCCTCGAGGTTCCCCGGAGCCGTTCGTTCGACGCCGGCCCCGTCCGTCTCCAGGTCTCCTGGCGCCTTGCGGAGTCCACAGGGGGGCAAGAAGACCGCCAGGGAATAGGTTCTTCTCGAGACCGTTGATCCGTCCGATGCGGCGGCTCCCGGGCGTTCCCGGGGGCCGCCGTTTCCGTTGGACGAGGGACGAGGTCCCGACGTAACATCCGCCATCCAAGGACTTCACCATTCGAGGAGGTCATGCAGGGAGTCGCCGTAGCCTCCAGCACGAAGCTCGCGGCCGACGCGGGCGCGATCGTCGCCGATTCGGGTGGCAACGCCGTCGACGTGGCGGTGGCCGCCGCGCTCGTCTCGATCACCACGGAGCCCGCGATCTGCGCTCTCGGAGCCGGTGGATTCCTCACCATCTGGCCCGCCGCCGGTGAGCCTGTGACGATCGACGGCTACATCGAGATGCCGGGCCGGGGCCTTCCGCCCGGGCGTTTCGGAGGAGGTCGACGGGACGTGTGGATCGGTTACGGCGGGGGCGTCGACATCACCGTCGGACACGGATCGGTGGGAACGCCGGGAGGACTGGCGGCACTCGCGCTCGCGTCGAGCACGTACGGCCGTCTTCCGTGGGCCGAGGTCGTCGAACCGGCATATCAGGACGTGAAGAACGGCTTTGCGCTGTCGGTCGCCTCGTACACGTACCTCGAGCACGCGGCGGACAGGGTGTTCGGGTGGAACGAGCCCAGCTACCGGGCGCTGCACCACGCCGACGGGACTCTTCGCCGGCCTGGCGAGACGGTCTGGATCGAGGAGCTGGCGCACACGCTGCGCCGCATCGCCGATCATGGGGCCGACGAGCTGTACGTCGGAGAGACGGCGCGGTTGATCGCGGCCGACATGCAGGCCAACGGCGGTGTCCTCACCCTGGAGGACCTCGCGACGTACCGGCCGATCGTGCGTCGCCCGCTGGTCACGGGGGTGCACGGATGGGAGGTGGCGACGAATCCACCGCCGGCGATCGGCGGGACAGTCCTCACGGCCATGCTGCTCCTGATGCAGAACGAGCCGGTCGACCGCTGGGGGCCTCGCGAAGTGGCGTGGCTGGCGCGGGTCCAGGAGGCCGTGCTCGACTACCGGATCGAGAACCTGGACATGAGCGACGACCTCGAGACAGACCTGGCGAGCATGCTGGACGCAGCGAGGGTGGGAGAGCTGAAGCGGTGGGTCACCGCGCCATCGACGGTCCATACGTCCGCGGTGGACGCGGACGGACTCGCGTGCAGCGTCACGATGTCGGCCGGGTACGGTTCGGGCGTGATGCCGCCGGGGACGGGCGTGTGGATGAACAACTGCCTGGGCGAGCACGAGCTGAACCGGCGCGGCTACCACCAGTGGTCACCCGGCACTCGCCTTCCCTCGAACATGGCGCCCACCGTGGCCCGCCACCCGGACGGCTCCGTCCTATCGATAGGATCGCCCGGGGCGGACCGGATCACGACGGCGATCCTCCAGGTCCTGGTGAACCACCTGCACCTCGGGATGTCGCTCGGCGAGGCGATCGGGCACCCGCGCCTCCACGTGGAGAGCCACGGCGGCGCAAGAGTGGCCGCCTGCGAGCCCGGATTGCCGCTGCAGGATCTGACGATCCCGGCTCGCCGGTTCGACAGTCTCTCCATGTACTTTGGTGGCGCCGGCGCGGCGAAGCGCTGCGCCGACGGGAGGTTCGAGGTCGCGGCGGACCCTCGGCGCGGTGGCGGGACCACGATCGGGGGTCGGTGAGGGAACGTCGGGTCCTACCGCACCCCGAACACGAGCGGAAGCAGCAGATAGGTCGCCGCCGTCACCAGGAAGGCGAACAGCGCGACCAGCCACACGCCGGCTCGCACCATGTCCGTCATGCGGACGACCCCGCTTCCGTATACGATCGCGTTCGGTGGTGTCGCGACGGGAAGCATGAAGGCCCCGCTTGCCGCCAGGGCCGCCGGAACCGCCAGGAGTAGCGGGTCGCGGCCAAGTCCGATCGCCACGCCCCCGAGCACCGGAAGGAACGTGGCCGCGGTGGCCGTGTTGCTCGTGAGCTCCGTCAGGAGGATGACCGCCGTGACGATGGCGAGGACGAGGACCGGGAGGGGCAAGCTCGAGAGGCCGCCGACGCTGGTTCCCAGCCATCCACCCAGGTTCGACGCCTCTACGGCCCCGGCCAGGCTGAGTCCTCCGCCGAACAGGATCAGAACGCCCCACGGAGTGTCACGCGCCAGCTTCCAGTCGAGCAGTCTCCGCCCGCCCGGCGCTCCTGATGGCGAGAGGAAGAGGACCAGGGCGGCGGTCATCGCGATTCCGGCATCGGAGAGTCCCGACAGTCCCGCGATGTGCTCGGTGAGGACGGGCCTCGCGACCCAGGCGACGGCCGTGCAGGCGAACACCGCGGCCACCCGCTTCTCGGCCCTGGACATCGGTCCGAGGGCACGTGCCTCCCGGTCGAGGAGCTCTCTTCCTCCGGGAAGCTCGCCGGTGCCGATCGGGAATGCGATGCGTGTCAGGAGCAGATAGCACAGCGGAAGGCCGACCAGAACCAGCGGCACGCCGAGAAGCATCCACCGCGCGAACCCGATCGTGACCCCATAGCTCTCCAGCATGAAGCCGGCGAGAAAGGCGTTCGGTGGCGTGCCGATCAGCGTTCCCATGCCTCCGATGCTGCACGAGTAGGCTATGCCCAGCATGAGAGCCGTGCCGAAGCGCCGCCGCTCATCTTCCCGGTCGCCCTCTTCCCCGGGTAAGGCGGGCCGCATTTCGTCGTCCCCGCCCGGCATCAGGGCAACCAGCGACAGGCCGATCGGGAGCATCATCAGTGCCGTGGCGGTATTGCTCACCCACATGCTCAGGAAAGCGCAGCTCGCCATCACTCCGGCCACGATCGAGCGAGGCCGGGCGCCCAAGAACCGGATGGTGGACAGCGCCAGGCGACGTGGAAGCCCCGTGGCCTGCATGGAGCGGGCGATCAGGAAGCCACCCAGAAACAGGTAGATGATCGGGTTGGCGAAGGGCTCGGCGGCGGCCCGAATGTCGGCGACTCCCAGGAGGGGAAAGAGCACGAGAGGCAGCAGGGCGGTCGCAGGGATCGGTATCGCTTCGCTGACCCACCACGTGGCCATCAGCGCGCCCACGGCGGCCACCCGCCAGGCCGTGGCGTCGAGCCCCGCCGGCGCGGGCAGCAGCAGGATCAGGAAGAAGAGGACGCCGCCGAGGACCAGGCCCACTCGGCCCCTCAGGGACGGGCCCCCCAGGTTCTCTTGGGTCACGAACGTAACATAACCGCGAGCCCCTCCCTCGACACGGGGTGCAAGTGCCGTTAGCCTGTTTGAGCCATGACATCTAGCTCTTCGCGCGGCTCGCGCGGCGGCACCAGCCACCTCGAGACTTCGCCCGGCGGAGGTCCGCCTCCGGCGCAGGAAGTGCTCGCCACCCGCGGTGCTGGGCTGGGGACCTTCGGCGGAGTCTTCACGCCCTCGATCCTCACGATCCTCGGCGTCATCATGTACCTGAGGTTCGGGTGGGTGGTCGGAAACGTCGGCCTCACCGGTGCCCTCCTCATCGTCACGATTTCCACTTCGATCACGTTCCTCACCGCGCTCTCGATCTCGGAGATCGCGACGGACCAGCGCGTCCGGGTCGGCGGGGCGTACTACATGATCAGCCGGTCGCTCGGGATCGAAACCGGCGGCGCCGTGGGAATTCCGCTCTTCCTGGCGCAGGCCCTGTCCGTCGCCCTGTACACGATCGGTTTCGCCGAGTCCGTGAAGAACGTGTTTCCGCAGGTGGATGAGCGGATCGTGGGGCTTCTCACCACCGTGGCCGTGGCCCTGCTGGCCCTCAAGTCCGCACGGGCCGCCATCCGGGCCCAGGACTTCATCATGGGCGCGATCGGGCTCTCTCTCGTCTCTTTCATCCTCGGAAGCCCCGTTGGACCGCCGGACACGGTGAGCGCGCCGCTCGCCAACGTGCCGCGCGAGAGTTTCTGGGTGGTGTTTGCCGTGTTCTTCCCGGCGGTCACCGGCATCATGGCGGGAGTGAACATGTCGGGCGACCTCAAGGAACCCGGCAAGTCGATTCCGAAAGGGACGATCGCTGCCGTCCTCGTGGGCTATGCGATCTACATGGTCCTGCCGGTGTTCCTGGCACTGCGGGCCGACCACACGCAGCTGATCCAGGAGCCGCTGATCATGCGGCGCATGGCCCTGTGGGGAGATGCGATCGTGCTCGGCGTGTGGGGCGCCACACTGTCGAGCGCGGTCGGCAGCATCATGGGCGCTCCACGCGTCCTTCAAGCCCTGGCGCGCGATGGGGTCTTGCCGAATTCGCTGCGTTGGCTGGGCCGCGGGAGCGGGCCCGACGACTCACCGCGAGCGGGCACTGCCGTCACCCTGGCCATAGCCCTCGGGGCGGTCGCTCTCGGGAACCTGAACATCATCGCGCCCGTCCTCACGATGTTCTTTCTCACGACGTACGGCGTCCTCAACATCTCGGCCGGCCTCGAGCGGCTGCTCGGCAGTCCGTCGTTCCGACCGCGCTTCAGGGTCCCGTGGTTCCTGTCGGCGTTGGGCGCGGTCGGATGTGCCGGCGTGATGTTCCTGGTCAACGCGGCGGCGACGGTGGTCGCCATCGTCGTCGTGCTCGGCATCTACGTGTGGCTCGAGCGCCGCGAGCTGCAGACCGCGTGGGGCGATGTACGGCGAGGGATCTGGATGGCCGTCACGCGCGCCGGTCTGCTGCGCCTGCGCACGACCCGGGACCCCAAGAACTGGCGCCCGCATCTGCTCGTGCTGTCCGGCGCCCCGACGCGGCGCTGGTACCTGATCCGGTTTGCCGACTGGCTGTCACACCGAAGGGCTCTGGTCACGGTCTCCAGCGTGATCACGGATCCCGGCGTGACGCTGGACCGCCAGCGTGCGATGGAGGCGATGATCCACGACTACCTGGGTCGCCGTGGGATCGAGGCCCTGATCCGTCTGATCCGTGCCCCCGACCCGTTCGAGGGCGCCGAGCGGCTGGTCGAGGCGTACGGTCTCGGCGAGCTGTCGCCCAACACATACCTGGTGGGCGACAGCGAAGTGCCGGAGCACCGGGACGCATACTGTCGGATGATCGCCCGCTTTCACGAGGGCCGCCGCAACGTCGTGATCCTCCATTACAATGCTGAACTGCGATTCGGTGGGCGGGAGCGGATCGACGTTTGGTGGGGAGGCCTGAAGCGAAACGGGGGCCTGATGCTCACCCTGGCGTATCTGCTCCAGACGAGCGTCGACTGGAGAGCGGCCGACGTATGCGTGAAGATGCTCGTGCCGACCCCGGAGGCCGCGGCCGGGGCGAGGCCCAACCTCGAGGCGATCGTGCGGAGCATGCGGTGCGGGGCGAGAGCCGAAGTACTGGTCTCGGACGGACGTCCCTTCATCGAGATCATGAAGGACTCCTCGCGAGATGCGGATCTCATCCTCCTCGGGATGCAAGAGCCGGACGAGGAATTCCTCACCTACTACGAGAAGATGCGCGATGCGGTCGAGGGCATGCCGACCGCCGCGTTCGTCCTCGCGGCCGAGGACATGCCGTTCGGGGAGATCGTGGCGAACGCGGAAGAATGAGGAGCGGAGCGCCGACTCCGGCTGACCTCAGAATTTCCAGCCCAGAAACTGCCCGCCGAACGCGAATACCACGAGGGCCAGACCGACCAGCAGGAAGATGGGCCGGATCACATCGTCCCGCTTCAGACCCAGCAGGATGAGGATGACCCCCGCGACGGCGATCGCCACGAGAAGAGACCCGTCCATCCACCCCATGACGACGTCATACCGGTCTCTGAGATACAGGTGCGCTCTCCTTCGCGGGTCCGATCGGGCCTGCGGCGAACGCTGGCCACGCCACGTTGCCGGCGTGGCCTCGCGTCGCTTCGGTCCTAGTCCACGATCGGGGTTCCGAACTCGACCAGCTGCTGCTCGACCTGCGCGCGGTCACCGGTGACCACGAGCAGCATGTCTTCCGGCCGAATGTACTCCTTCATGATGCGCTGCACGTCTTCCGGCGTTATGGCGTAGATCCGATCCACGTAGGTCTCCAGGTAGTCCTTCGGCAGGCCGTGAAGTCGCATGTACGCCAGCTGCCCGACGATTCCGCCCCGGCTCGAGTTCTGGAGCACGAAGATCCCGGCCAGGAAGTTCTGAATGCTCCGCAGCTCCTCTTCCGAGGGCGGCTCGTTCTGCAGCCTCTCGATCTCGTAGAAGATCTCGTCCAGCGAGGCGCCCGTGACGGCGGTGGTGACGTCGGCCATCTCGACCCAGTAGGCGTCGCGGTACCGGGTCGAGACCTGGCTGAACGGCGAGTACGTGTATCCCTTGTCTTCCCTGAGGTTGACCGTGATCCGGGACGCGAACGAGCCGCCCAGCAGGGCGTCGGTCACCTTGAGCGCCACGAAATCCTCGTGAGACGGATCGATCGTCGGAAGCCCGACCATGATCGTGGACTGAGGCGCCCCCGGTCGATCCACGATGTGCACGGCGCGCCCGGTCACCGGATCGGGAACGTCGATCGTCGGAGGCGGACCCTCCTTCCAGCCGCCGAAGGCGGCCTCGACCGCAGCCCGTATCGCCTCCTCGTCGAACATCCCGGTGACGTACAGGTGCGATCGCGCGGCTCCGAAGTTGGTGTCGTAGAAGCCACGCACCTGCTCCAGCGTATAGCCCTGGAGCTGCTGCTCGGTCGGGTACAGCCGTCCGTACGGGTGGTCGGGGTACATCACGGCCCGGAACCTCTCCTGCGTCAGATCCTGGGGTCGTGTGCGGGCGATGCTGAGCTGTCGAATCCGGTCTCCACGCAGCCGGTCCAGCTCGGACCCGGGGAAAGACGGGTTGAGGGTCAGGTCGGCGATCAGGGCCACGAGAGCCGGCCCGTACTCCGCCAGCACCTGACCGGAGACACTCGACTGATCGAGCCCGACCCCCACGTTCACGGATCCACCCATGCTGGCCGCCTCGCGCGCTATCTCTTCCGCGCTGCGCGTGGTCGTACCCTCCTTCATCAGGTCTCCCATCAGATCGGCGAGCCACACCTCGTCGGCGGTCTCGTCGATGTTCCCGGTACGGATCACCAGCTGGATGCTCGTCTTCGGGATCCTGCCGTACGGCACCATGGTCACGCCGAGCCCGTTAGGCAGCTCGAACTCGGTCGCTTCGGCCAGATGGAAGTCCTTCGGCTGTCCGCCCGCCGGTGGCGACTCCTGCGCGATCGCACTGCCAGCTCCCGTCGCCAGCGAGAGTCCGCCCAGCAACAGCAGGGCGGCGAGGCTCTTCATCGTCGCTCTCATCGTCCCGCCTCCTATCGCGAGCCGGCGCCGGCCGCCGCACCACCTGGGGCAGCTCCGGGCTCGACCGTGAGAATCGTCCGGTTGGTCGGCCGCAAGTACTCCTGGGCCGTCTGAAGGATGAGCTCGGGCGTCACGGCCTCGAACTCGTCCTCGATCCGGTTGATGCGTGACGGGTCGTCGTCGAACAGGGCGAACGACGCGAGCAGGTCGGCCCGCCCGAACCCGAACATTCCCTCGATGGAATTGAGGAGGCTGGAACGCAGCTTGGTCCGCGCCCGCGCCAGAGTTTCCTCATCCACCGGCGTGGTCCGGATCTGCTCCACGACGTCATCCGCCGCGGCCATGATGTCGTCCGCGCTCACGTCCGGGTCGTGATACAGCGAAACCGTCCACAGCATGGGACCCGCGTAGTTGTACATGTTGCCGAGAGGGTTGATGTCGCCGTCGACTCCCGCGGTGAAACCGTCTTCCTGTACGAGTCGCTGGTACAGCCACGAGTCTTCGCCCTGTACGAGGATCTGATCGATGAGGCCGAAGGCCCAGTACTCGGGCGAGTTGCGCTCCGGAGTGTGATAGGCGAAGGCGAGCGCCGGGCGTGGGGCCAGCGCATCCACCTGGCTCGCGCGCTTCTCTTCTTCCTGCCGCGGCTCGCTGATGTCGAACGCCGGCTTCTCGGGCCCCGCCGCGATCGGTCCGAAGTATGTTTCGATCCAGCCCCGGGCCTCGGCGGAGTCGAAGTCGCCGACCACGGCCAGGGCGGCGTTGTTGGGCGCGTAGAAAGTGTGGAAGAACTCCCGCACGTCTTCCAGGGTGGCGGCCTCGAGGTCCGACAGCTCGCCGTAGAAGTTGTGGGCGTTGTACCAGTTCGTGTTGGCCACCTGGGGCATGTCGAGCCACGGGAAGCCGCCGTACGGCTGGTTGAGCACGTTCACCTTCACCTCGTTCGAGACCACGCCCTGCTGGTTCGTGAGGTTCTCCTGCGTGATCGCCAGGCCCCGCATGCGGTCGGCCTCGGCCCACAGCATCGTCTGGAGCTTGTGCGACGGGACGATCTCGAAGTAGTTGGTGAAGTCCATTCTCGTGGAGCCGTTCAGCACCCCGCCGTTCTCCTGCACCAGGCGCACGAACTCCCACTTCCCCAGGTTCTCCGATCCCTGGAACATCAGGTGCTCGAACAGGTGGGCGAACCCCGTGCGGTCCCTCGGCTCGAGACGGAGCCCGACATTGTAGTACACGGCCACCGTCACGATCGGAGCCGTGTGATCGGGCGAGAGCACGACGCGCAGACCGTTGTCGAGCGTGTAGTACTCGACCGGAACGCTGAACGAGGTATCGAGCTCGTGGGTCGTCCCGTCGCCCGCCTGGCAGGCGGCGAGGGTCAGGGCGACGCCCGCCGTTGCGAGACCACCCCACCGGTTGATTCTTCGCATGCGGTACCTCCCGTGCGCGAATCGAAGTGTCGCGAATGTGGAGCGGTCCTACCAGCGAACCACGGCGCCGCCCCACGTGAAGCCGGATCCGAAGGCCGTGAAGCCCACGAGGTCGCCCCGGCGGATGCCGCCCTCCTCGATGCACTCGTGCAGGGCGATCGGGATGCTGGCGGCGGTAGTGTTTCCGTAACGCTGGATGTTGATGTACATCTTGTCGTCCGGTATTCCGAGGCCTTTTGCGACCGCCTGAGCGATCCTCATGTTGGCCTGGTGCGGGATGACCATGTCGAGTTCCTGCACCGTGTGTCCCGCCACTTCCAGCACTTCGATGAGAGCGGCGGGCATCTTCGTGACCGCGTGCTTGAACACGTCCCGGCCCTCCATGTGAGGTCGGGTCAGGCCCGCGTCGATCATCTCACTGGTGACGAACGGTTTGTTCACGCAGGCGGGGGCCGGCGCCCACAGCTTCTCGGCGTGGCGACCGTCCGCGTGCGTTCGCACCGCCAGCACCCCCCGATCGGGATCTTCGGTGGGGCCGAGGATGGCCACCGCAGCCCCGTCCCCGAACAGTACGGCCGTGTCCCGCCCGTCCGTCGACAGGACGATGCCCGACGAATGAACCTCTGTCCCCACCAGCAGCACCCGACGATACTTGCCCGTCTGGATGAAGGCGTCCGCGACCTCGAGGCCGTACAGGAACCCCGTGCACTGGTTCCTGATGTCCAGGCACGGAATGTCCGTCACACCCAGCTTGCGCTGCAGAAACACTCCGGTGCCCGGGAAGAAATGGTCCGGGCTCAGAGTTGCGACGATGAGGCAATCCAGCTCGCTCGCCTCCATGCCAGCGGCCTCGAGTGCTCTCTCGGTGGCGATCTTCGCCATGTCGGAGCCACCTTCACCTTCGGCCGCCCACCTGCGCTCCTCGATGCCGGATCGCTGCCGGATCCACTCGTCCGAGGTGTCCATGTATCCCTCGAGCTCGTGGTTGGTGACCACTCGCTCGGGCACGTACATGCCAGTGGAGATGAACTCAGTGCGGTGCATGGTCTGCTCGGCCTCCGGTGTTCGTAGTATCGGACCAATGTACGTGGCCGCGCCCACCGGGCGCACGGGCCCGGCTTCTCTGCGAAATCTGCCCATCGGCGGTCGACCGCCTACCGCGACGGCTTCGAAGGAGCGTTATTGGAGGAACGCCGGGCTCGCCCCACCGGCCAGGAGGTGTATCCATGGGCTCGACGTACCAGTCGATCGTCATCGACGTTCCTACCGAAACGGTGTGGGCCGCAATCCGCGACTTTCACGACATGAGCTGGGCCCCGAACGTGATCAAGTCCCTCGAAGCGTCAGGCGGTCGCGACGGGACGTCGGTCGGCGCCGGGCGCGTGCTCAACGGCGCCTTCGTCGAGACGCTGAGAGAATTCGATGATGCTGACTGCGCGCTCGCCTACTCGATCGACGAAGGGCCGCCGCCGATCTCCACCGAGGATGTGCGCGACTGCGTGGGTCGGGTAACGGTGAAGCCCACTCCCGATGGGGAAGGCGCACTGGTGGAATGGACGTCGAGCTGGCAGAAGAACGACGACGCGGCCTACGAGTTCTGCCACGACATCTTCGGGGCCCTGCTGGCCGACATGAAGGCGAGTCTCGAGGGGTCCGCCTAGTCTCGTTCCGCCCGTTGGCTGCGTTGTGTCCGGCCTCGTTTCCTGGGGGGATAGCGGGCAGGCCGGCCAGCCGGAGCGACGCTCCAGGAAGCCGACCGGCCCGCCCGAACGCCCGGGCGTTCAGTTCATGTCGTCGCTTCTCCCCGCCGGCGCCGTGCGGCAGCCAGGCCGAACGGGAGCAGCAGCAGAGCTCCGCCGAGTCCCATCGCGGCCTCGCCGACCGTGATGGCTCGAAAAGAAGTCGATCCCTGCGCTTCGGCAACGACCACTGCCGTGCGAAGCATCGACTCGACGTCCTGCCCGGTGGCGGCCCGCGGCCAGTTTCCCTCGCGGCTGCGCGGCACCTTGACGAACGAGATCTCCTGGTTGCCCTCGGCCAGCGCGGCGAGAAGCGACACCTCGACTCCAGTTGTGCCGTCCGTGCCGTGAATCACCAGCACCCAGTTGCCTTCCTCCGGAATCTGCCCCCACGTCGCCCACGAGCCTCCGGTGCCCACCGGGGTGAACTTCAGGGGAAGCGAGACTCGCCTGCCGTCCACGATTCCCTCTGCCGTTCCCTCGACCGGAAACTGGCCCTGGTGTTCGTGGTGATACATGTGGATCAGCGCCAGGGCGCCGCGCGACTCGGCGTCCAGTCGGTTCGGCGGGTACTCGATGCTGATCCAGGGCGGACCCGCGAAAGCGACCGCTGCGGTCACAAGCAGGGGCACAGCGGCCAGAATCACGGCACGGGCGCTGAGCGCTCCGGATCGCTCGCTCGACCTCTTCCTCATCTTCACCATCTCCTGTCGGGGGGTCCGGCGTCGGGGCGATCCGGCGACCTTCGCCGTCCGCTTCCCGCTGCCTCGTCGCTACGGAGTTGTGATGCCGCAGCCCGGGGAGATTGTTTGAACGAGGTTCGAATCCGGTCGGCTCGCCTCCGCGTGGCCCGTAGGGCCAGCGAAGATCCGCGCCACGCTCTTGCGCCCCACCGCACCGGACTACAAACAATTCAAGCGCCCCCGATGTCCTAACGCCGAGAGAACGGACCGTAGCCGTGCCGGAGGAGAGGGACGCGATAAGCTCGACGCAGAAGGCTCAGGCTCCGTCGGCCGAAGTGGACGAGTCTCTCGTCGAGCGCGCGCAGGGCGGTGACGCGCGGGCCTTCGAGGAGTTGTATCGGACGCACGTGGATCGCGTGTACGCGCTGTGTCTTCGGATGAGTGCCGACAGGGAGCGGGCCGAACGCCTGACGCAGGACGCGTTCGTTCGCTGCTGGGAGAAGCTGGGCACTTTTCGGGGAGAGAGCCGTTTTTCCTCGTGGCTCTACCGGATGACCGTGAACGTGGTGCTGAACGACCAGCGAGCGCGAAAGCGTCGGCACCTGAGGCTCGAATCGACGGGCGACCTGGGGAGATACGGGCGCCCCGCGCCGGACCGGAGGACGGAAGAAAGGATCGACGTGGAGAGAGCCCTGGCGGCGCTCCCGGAGGCCGCACGGACGGTCCTGGTACTCTATGGGATCGAGGGCTACAAGTACCGCGAGATAGCCGAAATGACAGGACTGGCGGAGGGGACGGTCAAGGCGCAGATCCACCGGGCGCGGAAGCTCCTGGAGGAGGCGCTGGGCCGGGATCGCGAGGGGACGGATCATGATGGATGAGAGAAAGCCGAACGCTCGGCTCACCGGCGATACGCCCGACGAGGAGGACCTTCTGGGTCCCGACCTCCGTGCGCTGCTCGGCTCGCTTCCGCGTGAACTGGCTCCCGAGCGCGATCTCATGGCGTCGATCGTCGCACGGACGGGGGATCGGCTCGAGAGGGCGCGGCAAATCGACCCGACGCGCGGCGAGAGGAAGTGGTGGTACGGACAGCGCCTGAAACTCGCCGTGGCGGCGGTCGCATTGATCATCGCCACGTCCGTCGTGACCATGGCAGTCTTGAAACGCGACGCACAGATGAACGATGCAGGCGCAACAATTGCTACAGCAACGGAACAGTCCCGGGCCCTGATGGTAGCCGCCGATTACACGGATGTGGAGAATCAATACGCCTCGGCGATCGCGGATCTGGCGACCACGCTCGAGGCGGAGCGGGACCGTCTTCCCCCCGAGACCGTGCGGCTGATCGAGGACAATCTGCGCGTCATCGATAATGCAATTCAGCAGTCTCTGGCGGCTCTCGAAGCGGCTCCGCAGAGCCTGCCCCTGCAGCAGGCGGTGACGACCTCGTACGAGAGAAAGCTCGACTTCCTGCGGCAGGCAGCCGCGATCACGGCGGAAGGCTGAACATGATTCCAGCTCGCTCGATTCTCGGGATGGCGCTCCTGGTACTGGCCCTTCCGCTCACGGCACCGGCCCAGCAGCAGGTGCACCGCCGGCAGGCGGTGGAGCCGGACGCGTATCTGCGGATCTACATGGAGACGGAGGGCGCGATCCGCATCTCCGGGTGGTCGAAGGACTCCGTCGCGTTCGACGGTACCGTGGACGAGAGCCTTCCCGAGCTGAGCTTCGGGGCAGCAAAGGACGGCAAATCGGCGAAGGGCGGGATCTGGTCGGACAAGAGAGGCTCGGGAACGGTGGATCTGGACATATCCGTCCCCGAAGGTGCGACACTGTGGGTCAAAACCACCGGCGCCTCGGTCCAGATCGAGAACGTGACCGGAGGTGTCGACGTTTACACGGTCACGGGGGACGTCCGGTTCTCCGGCAACCCGAGACAGCTGTACGCCGAGTCGATCGGCGGCGAGGTGCGGATCTCGGGTGAATCGAGGTCGATCCGGGCCAAGACCGGCAATGGGCCGATCAGTTTCCGGGGAGCGGCCGAGGACCTGACCCTCGCCACGGTGGGCGGCACGATAACGGTCGATGGTCCGCGCCTGCGCCGGGGGGACTTCGAGACCGTCACGGGAGATATCACGTTCGACGGAGCCCTGGAGCCCGGCAGCTCGGTCGGATTCCAGACACACAGTGGCGGAGTCGAGATCAGACTACCCGCGGACGCCGGGGCCGACTGCGTCGTCACCACGATCGAAGGAGACCTGCAAGTGGACTTCGACGTGCCGGAATCCCTGGAGCGCGACGGAGCCCAGGGACCGGAGCGGGAATTCACGATCGGCGACGGCGGGGCCCATGTGAAGATCCAGACCTTCAACGGTCCGGTGGCCATCCGGCGGCAGTAGGACCAGTCCCCGACCTCAAAGCAGTTTCAGGAACGCGGCGAGCCAGGCCGGGTGCGCTGGCCACGCCGGACCTGTCACCAGGTTCCCTTCCACGTGCGCCTCGGGCCAATCCTTCGGTACGAACGTGCCGCCCGCCGCCGTCACCTCGGGCCCGCACGCCGGATAAGCCGAACACTCGCGCCCGTCCAGCACGCCGGCAGCCGCCAGGAGCTGGGCTCCGTGGCAGATCGCCGCCACCGGCTTGTCCTCCGACATGAAGTGACGGACGATGTCGAGCACACGGTCGTCCAGCCGCAGGTACTCGGGCGCCCGACCGCCAGGGACCACGAGCGCGTCGTACGAGGTGGGTTCCACGTCCGCGAACGTCGCATTGAGCACGAAGTTGTGGCCGGGCTTCTCGGTGTATGTCTGGTCTCCTTCAAAGTCGTGCACGGCGGTCTTGACGCTCTGCCCCGCTTTCCTGTCCGGACACACGGCGTCGACCGTGTGCCCCACCATCTGAAGGGCCTGGAACGGCACCATGACTTCGTAGTCCTCCACGAAGTCGCCCACCAGCATCAGGATCTTCTTGCCCATGGTCGCCTCTCTCGGCTTCGGTGGCTGCACCTGGAACCGGATCGCCCGTCTCTCGCGCCCAATCTAATCACGTGTGATGGTCCGGTCTCCCTCGACGGAGCGCCGCTCGACATCTGATCGCCCGTCGCCGATGACCGGGATCTTCCCGTCGCTCGCGGGGTTCGCCCCACGGTTTCGAGGATCGCGTGGACAAAGCCGCGGAGGTCACTATTCTTATGGTCCGCGTATGGATGCCGGACCGAATGGAGGTCTGAATGCCACAGCCCGCGGCCGACAGCGACCGCCTACGGCGGATCGAATCTGCATCGTGAGACACTGAATTGCGTGGAAGCCGGCTCTTCGGCGCGCTGCTGGCCGCCGTCTGGCTGACGGTCGCGATCCTCGCCGTCCGACAGGGCGCGGACTACTACCGCACGCCGATCGCGGATCGCGCGTTCGCTCCTCAGCACGAGCTGCTCAAGCCCTCCGGCCTGGTGGGACACGGGTACGGCATCGCGGGAACTCTCATGATGCTGGTCGGGGTGGCCCTGTATTCCGCTCGGAAGCGAATCTCGGCGCTCAAAGGTGCGGGGGGCCTCGGCAACTGGCTCCAGTTCCACATCTTTCTCTGCACCCTGGGTCCGTTTCTCGTACTCCTCCACACCACCTTCAAGTTCGGCGGCATCGTCTCGATCGCCTTCTGGAGCATGACCGTGGTGGTCGCGAGCGGAGTCTTCGGGCGCTACCTGTTTGCCCGGATCCCGAAGGCAATGGACGGCCGGTTCCGGGATCTGAGAGAAGTGGAACAGGAGATCGAGCGGCTCGAGAACGCGATTCGGGCAGCGGCCGCCGTCCCCGAGCGGGAACTCACGATGGTGCTCGCCGGCCCCGCCGTGAGGGCTCCCCGCGGCACGCTCGACGCGCTGTGGATCGCCTTCCGGGGTGACCTGGCGACCCGCCTGCATCTGCTGCGCAGCCGGCGTGCCCTGCATTCCGCCGGGGTCGTTCCCTCGATTCGGGGCGGGATCATGAGCCTCGTCCGGACGCGACTGGCGCTCGAGCAGCAGAGTCGCCTGCTCCTCCCGTTCCAGCGCCTGTTCTCGTACTGGCACCTCCTCCACCTGCCGCTCGCG
>Ga0210060_1000361_pt1 | contig 16988 bp, 16 predicted proteins | sample Joice_CattailNLB_FD_184871 | JGI IMG/M metagenome (GOLD analysis project Ga0210060, IMG submission 184871) | Wetland microbial communities from San Francisco Bay, California, USA, that impact long-term carbon sequestration - Joice_CattailNLB_D2... | ecosystem: Environmental > Aquatic > Marine >...
GAGTCCCTGGTCCGCCGGGCCGCGGCCGACGGGGCGACGCTCATCGCGACGCCCGAGAACACCAACTTCCTCGGACCGCACGAAGAGAAGGTCCGCCGGGCGCAGTCGCTGGACGGCCCGGTGTGCGAGCGCTTCGCGGGCCTGGCGCGGGAGCTCCGCGTGCATCTGCTGCTCGGTTCGTTCAACGAACGGTGCGACGAGCCGGGGCGCTGCTACAACACGTCGGTCCTGTTCGGGCCCGACGGAGCTCGCCTGGGAGTCTACCGCAAGATCCACCTGTTCGACGTGGACATCTCTCCCGAGACCCGCTTCACCGAGTCGGCCACCATCGAGCCGGGCAGGGAGGTGGTCGTCGCCCAGGTCGGGCCGGCAGGCCTCGGGATGAGCATCTGCTTCGACCTCCGATTCTCGTGGCTCTACGGGGAGCTCCGCTCGAGGGGGGCCGAGCTGATCGCGGTTCCCTCCGCTTTCACCGCGGTCACCGGGAAGGACCACTGGCACGTGCTGCTGCGGGCGCGGGCCATCGAAACCCAGTCCTGGGTGCTGGCCCCCGCCCAGGCCGGGAGGCACGACGACCTCGGCCTTCGCGAGAGCTACGGCCACGCCCTCATCGTGGATCCGTGGGGAAGGATCGTGGCCGACGCCGGGGACGACCCCGGATTCGTGGTCGCGGAGATCGACCTCGAAAAGGTGCGGCAGGTGCGGCGCGCGCTTCCCATGCGGGCTCCAGTCGATCCCTTGAAATAGGCGCGATGCCGGCCGCCGGCCTTCTCTTTTCCCCTGAAGCCGATTATCCCTTGGTGCCCGCGGGCTGCTACTCAAGCACCAGGAGGCTCGATGCCGCGTCGTTCTTACCTTGCCGTCATCACGGCAGTGGTTCTCATTCCCTCGGTCCTCGTTGCGCAGGAGCCGCGTCATCCGCTCGATCCACTCGGGTGGCAGGAATACTGGCAGGTGATCGAGATCCTGCGCGACGCCGGACGAATGGATGAGAGCACTCGCTTCTCGTTCGTGGGCCTGCGGGAGCCCGACAAGGCCGTGGTTTCCCGCTGGACGGCCGGGGAACCCATTCCACGCGCCGCGTTGGCCGTCGTGCGCGAGGGACCGCGGACCTTCGAGGCGAACATCGACCTGGTGTCTCGACAGGTCACGGAATGGACCGAGATGCAGGGGGTGCAGCCGCAGTGGCTGAGGGAGGAGTTCGGAACCGGGGTCGCGCAGGCGCTGGAGAACCCGGACTTCGTGGCCGGCCTGAAGCGCCGTGGCTTCGACGATCCGTCGGTCGTCGACTGCAGCACGATTCCGCTCGGCTACTTCGGCACGGAGGAGCAGCGTGGACGCCGCGTGGGCTACGTGTTCTGCGAGGACCCGCGCGGCGTGCGCAACACGTGGCCACGGGGAATCTCTGGGCTGACCGCGGTGGTCGACATGTCGGACGGATCCGTTCTCCGGGTGGTCGACGAAGGTGGAGCTCGCCTGTCCTCCACGACGGCCGAGTACGATCGGGCCTCCCTTGCCCCCTCGCGTGAGGTGCCCGGGCCGATTCACGTGACGCAGCCGCTCGGTCCGGGATTCGAGATCGACGGTCACAGGATCACGTGGCAGAACTGGAGCTTCCACGTCCGGCCCGACACCCGTGTCGGGATGGTGCTCTCGCTGGTGACGTACCGCGACGGCGACCGGGATCGCTCCGTTCTGTATCGGGGCAACCTGTCCGAGATCTTCGTGCCGTACATGGACCCGTCGTTCGCGTGGTACGGCCGCAACTTCATCGACGCCGGCGAGTTCAGTGCCGGCGGTCTCACGAAGCCTCTGTTGCGGGGCCTCGACTGCCCCGCGCACGCGGTCTACATCGACCACGTGCTTGCCGGGGACGACGGTCGCCCGCAAGACCGCCCCGACATGATCTGCGTGTTCGAGCGTTCAGCCGGGGACATCGCGTGGCGTCATTACGGCGAGCCTCCAGCCGGCCGGCCGGCCCGGGACCTGGTCGTCCGCGCGGCCGCCGTGCTGGGCAACTACGACTACGTGTTCGATTGGGTCTTCAGGCAGAACGGCTCGATCGCGGTCGGTGTGGGAGCGACGGGTATCGTCGAGGTCAAGGGCGTCGGGGAGGCGGGTGCCACCGCCACGCCCATCGGTGACGGAAAGCCGGACGCGTACGGCCGTTTCGTCGCACCCCACGTCGTGGCCGTCAACCACGATCACTACTTCAGCTTCCGGCTCGACCTGGACGTCGACGGATCGACCAACTCCTTCGTGATCGACCGGCTGAAGTCCGTCACCCTTCCGGAAGACAATCCGCGCAGAAGCGTGTGGGTGGCCGATGAGACGGTGGCCGGGACGGAGAGCGAGGCGCAACTGACGATCGACTACAACCGGCCGGCCGTGTGGAGGGTGACGAGCGACCAAAGGCGGAACCAGGTCGGCTACCCGACGAGCTATCAGCTGATGCCGGGCTCCAACGGGAATACGCTCCTCTCCGCCGACGACTACCCGCGGCGTCGAGCCGGGTTCGTCGACCATCACCTGTGGGTCACGCCGCTGGCGCCGGACGAGTGGTACGCGGCCGGGGATTATCCGACTCTCAGCGAGCCGGGCAAAGGGCTGCCGGCCTGGACGGCGGCGAACCGCTCGATCGCCGATACGGACATCGTCCTCTGGTATACGATCGGAATGCACCACATGGTAAGGGCCGAGGACTGGCCTGTGATGCCGGTTCTGTGGCACTGGTTCGAGCTCAGGCCGTTCGACTTCTTCGACGGGAATCCCGCGATGGACCTGCCGGAGGCTCCATGAAGCGCTTCAGGAGCATCGCCCTCGCCGTGGTTTGCTGCACCGCCTGCCAGGCCGCCGATTCGTCCCGCGGCGGCGACGATCCCGTATCCGAGGCCCTGGCGGTCGCCGACGAGTACGTCGCGGGATACTACGACCAGTATCCGGAGGACGCGTACGAAACGGGATACCCGGCGCCGATGGACAGGATGGGCGATCAGTCTCCGGAAGCCGTCGCGGCGTGGCGAGCCCGGGAAGACGCCTGGCTCGCGCGCCTGCGCGCCATCGACCTCTCCTCGCTGGAGGGCAGCGAAGCGGCCATCCCCGCCACCTTCTCGATGGAGAGACTCGAGGCATCGGTCGCGCGGCGCGTGTGTCGCACCGAGCTGTGGAACGTGAGCCCGACCTGGACCGGGTGGCAGAACTTCTTCCCGGGCGTGTTCGCCAAGCAGCCCGTGGGCACGGAGGCGGCCCGCGCGGACGCCGTCGCGCGAGCGCGCGATGTCTCGCGCTACGTGGACACCGGGATCGGGAACCTCCGAATCGGGATCGAAGAGGGTTACACGGCCCCCCGCTCCAACGTGGAAGAAGTGATCGGGCAGCTGGACGCGCTGCTCTCGTTGCCACCCGAGGACACGCCGTACTTCGAGCCCGCGCTCCGCGATCCGGACCCGGCGTTTCGCGCGGCCCTCGCCGACGCGATCTCGGAAGAGATCCTGCCGGCCGCTCGCCGTTACCGCGACTTCCTGTCCGACGAGTACCTCGCGGCGGCCCGCGAGGAGATCGCGGTGAACTCCGACCCGGGTGGACGCGAGTGCTACCTGGCGTCCGTCCTGTTCTACACGACCCTCCCTCTCACGCCGGAGGAGATCCACGAAGCCGGCCAGCGTCAGATGGACCGGATCCACTCCGAGATGCGGGAGATCGGTCGGCGCAGCTTCGGAACCGACGATGTCCGGGAGTTGCTGCGACGCGTTCGAGCGGATCCCGCGTACAGTTTCGAGACCGCGGAACAGATCGTCGCGTTCGCCCGGGACGCGGTGGATCGGGCGAGGGACGCGATGCCGGAGTGGTTCGGTGTCGTGCCCGAGGCCGAGGTGGCCCTGAAGCCTTATCCGGACTACATGCAGGTCACGGGAGGCGGTTTCTATTCGGCGGGCGCGGCCGACGGGAGCACGCCGGGGACGTACGAGTTCGGGACGTACGACCCGCGCGACCTGAACCGGGGCGGCGGCTTCGAGGCCACCACGTTCCACGAGACCTATCCGGGTCACCACATGCAGGTGTCGGTCGGTCTCGAGGGAGCGGGCGTTCACCCCGTGCTCAAGTACTTCTTCAGCTCCGGGCTGGGCGAGGGCTGGGCCCTGTACTCGGAGCGCCTGGCGGACGAAGCGGGTCTGTACACGGCGGACGTCGATCGGCTCGGGATGCTGTCGAACGAGGCGTACCGGGCGGCTCGCCTCGTGGTGGATCCGGGGATGCACGCGCTCGGCTGGACCCGGGAGCAGGCCGTCGACTACATGCTGGCCAACACGGCCTCGTCACGAGGCGAGATCGAGTCGGAGGTCAGCCGGTACATCGCGGTGCCCGGGCAGGCCACCGCGTACCTGACGGGCAGCCTGGTGATCCAGGACCTGCGGCAGCAGGCCGAGATGGCGCTGGGCGATCGATTCGACATCCGGAAGTTCCACGACCGGGTGATCCGGAACGGCACGATCACGCTCCCCATGCTCCGGGCGGAGATCGAGGCGTGGATCGCCGCGGAGAAGCAAGCGGCCGCACCCGAGGAGATCTGAGATGGCGAGGGTCCTGGTTCTCGGTGGCGGTTTCGGCGGCGTTTCCACGGCCACGCAGCTCCGCCGGAGGCTGGCCGACGAGCACGAGATCCTGCTGATCGACAGGTCTTCCACGTTCGTGATGGGCCTCCGGAAGCTCTGGGACCTGTTCGGAATCGGATCGATCGCGCAGGGTACCCGCGACCTGCGCGCTCTGGAGAGCCAGGGCATCCGCTTCGAGCGAAGAGAAGTTCTCGAGATCGATCCGGTGCGCCGGACCATTACCACGCACCGGGGTTCGCTCGAGGCCGACTACCTCGTCGTGGCCCTCGGGGCCGAACCCCGTCCGGATCTCGTGCCCGGTCTGTCGGAGCACGCGCACAACGTGTGGGCCGCTTCCGGGGTGCCCGGCTTGAAGGCGGCGCTGGCCGCATTCGCCGGCGGTGAGATCGTCGTCGCCATCGCCGGCATGCCCTATCCCTGTCCGCCCGCTCCCTTCGAGTGCGCCATGTTGCTGGAGGATCAGCTGCGGGGGCGGGGGCTGCGGGGCGGGTTCGGCATCACGGTCACCACGCCGAAGCCGATTCTGCTGCCGAACGCCGGCGCCGAAGGCTCCGCGTGGCTCGCGGAGCAGCTAGTGGGCAGGGAGATAGGTTTCGAGACGGGCCGCGAGGTGAAACGGGTCGAGGCGGGCGTCCTCGACTGGGGTGACGCCAGGCGCGAGTTCGACCTGCTGATCGGCGTGCCGCCCCACCGGCCGCCGCGGGTGATCGCCGATTCCGCCCTCGCGGGACCCGGCGGTTGGGTGACCGTGGATCCGGGCACCTTCGAGACCGGGCACCAGGACGTGTTCGCGATCGGGGACGTGACGAAGGTGACTCTGGCCAACGGACTGCCGCTTCCCAAGGCCGGCGTGATGGCGGACCTGGAAGGCCAGCGAGTGGCGGCGGCGATCGCGGCCCGGATCTCGGGCGCCGAGGCCCCCGAGCCGTTCGACGGCAGGGGATATTGCTTCCTGGAGATGAGCGCTTCGACCGCCGCGCTGATCGAGGGCGAGTTCTACTCGCGGCCCGAGCCGCGGATCGCGCTCGCCGATGAGTCGGCGGAGCACGCCCAGCTCAAGCACCGCTTCGAGGCCGAGCGCCTGGAGAGCTGGTTCGGGGGTTAGCGCAGGCGGCAGGAAGGCGGCGCCGCTCAGCCCCCGGCCGGCGTCATCATGCGCGGCTGACCGTGCGCGCAGGCCGCGGCGGCGAGCGGGCCCGCGACGGCCGCCTCGCTGAAGTAGTCGTACAGTGCCCGGGAAGCCTGCGCGATCGTGCGCTCCCGCCGAAAGGTCGTCCGGTACAGCGTGTTCACGTAGACCGCGATGGCCAGGTGACCCGCTCCCTCCGGAAGGCTGACGATCCCGACGTCGTTGATGGCGCCGGCCATCGTGCCCGTCTTGTGCGCGACGGGCGTCCCGCGGGGCAGCAGACCGCGGATTCGACGGGGACCCGAGCGACTCTCCTCCATGCGCCGGATCAGAAGGTCACGCGACCCCGGCGACAGCCCCGCGCCCTCCCACACGGCCGCCAGGAGCCGGGCCGTGGCATCCGGCGTCGCCGTGTCCCTCGAGTCCGTCCCGTAAGCGAGTCTCGCCTGCTGTCTGACGGAGTCCGGAAGGGCGTCCCGCATCCGGAAATGAGAGTACCGGTAGAGTTCCCCCTCCGGCACCGTGTCCGGGATTCCCACCAGGTCCGCGAACGTCCGGGCTTCCGAGCGATCCACGTCGATCTCCTCGATCCCGAGCTCCCGCAGGCGCCGGGTGACGGCCTCCGGGCCGCCGGCCATCCGCAGGATCACGTCCGTCGCCGTGTTGTCGGAGACGGTGATCATGAGCTTGAACAGGCTGTCCACCGACACGGTGACGGGCCTGCCGCCCGACCAGGAGGCCAACGGGCTGTTTCCCGGCCTGAAGTCCGTGATCGGCACCCGGAGCCGCCCGTCGAGCGAAACCTCCCCCAGGTCGACGCGTCGCAGGAACGCCAGGGCGATGGGCACCTTCGATACGCTCGCCATCGGGAAGCGCACGTGCCCGTTGACCGAAGCCGTCATCCCGGATTCGATGTGCAGCGCCCCGATGCCGATGTCGCTCCCCACGCGCCGGGCGATCCTCTCCAGCGCGCGAGTGAGTGAGTCCGGGACCACGCAGGCCGGCGACGGTCCCGGGTCGAAAGCCTGGGCCTCCGCGTCGCCGACCGGGCCTCCCAGCAGGGCGCAGATCGCGACGAGGCCGACCCCGGCGAGCTGAAGCCTCATGCGTCGTCCGTACCGCCGACCTGGTGGATGTGAACGTCACGCTGCGGGAACGGGATCGACACGCCCTCGGCGTCGAATCGCTGCTTCACCGCCTCTGTGACGTCCCAGTAGACCGCCCAGTAGTCCTCGGTCCGGCACCAGGGGCGGCACACGAAGTTCACCGAGGAGTCCCCCAGCTCGTGCACTCGCACCACCGACTCCGGCTCGTCGAGGACCAGGTCGTGGCTCTTGAGGATGTCCTCCAGGATCGCGCGAGCCTTCGGGATGTCGTCCCCGTATCCGATCCCGAACGTGAGGTCCACGCGCCTCTGGTCCTGCGCCGTGACGTTGTTGATCACGTCGCCCCACACCTTGTTGTTGGGGACGACCATGACCTGATTGTCCGGTGTCGTGATCACGGTGGAGACGAGCGACACGGAGTGCACCACGCCTTTCACGCCCCCCGCCGCCACGTAGTCGCCGACGTCGAACGGGTGGTAGAACATGATCATCAGTCCGGAGGCGAAGTTCGAGAGCGTGTCCTGCAGCGCGAAGCCCAATACGAAGCCGGCGATCCCGAGGCCCGCCAGCATCGGTCCGACGTCGACCCCGACCACGGCCAGCACGACCAGCAGACCGAGCAGCCACACCAGCTTCGCGGCGATGCCCACCAGAAGCCGGCGCAGGAGTTCCGTGGTCTCGACGGGGGACGCGGACAGGGCCCGCTGCACGAGCCGGCGGCTCAGCCGGGCCAGGACCCCGAACACGAACAGCACCAGCAGGATGGTGGCCAGCTTCACGAGGATCCCGGCGCTGTTCTGGCGCAGCCAGTCCAGGATCTTCTGCCAGCGGTCGGCGACGACGCCACCCACCACGTTCGGATTGAGGATGTCCTCGCCGATGTCACCGGTGGTCTCGAGCAGCAGGCGGCGGTAGCCGTCCGTCGGGAGATCTCGAGTCTCCAGCACGCGGACCAGGGACTGGAGGCTCGTCGTCGTGCCGTGCAGCTTCTCGTCGAGCGCGTCGATCTCCTCCTTGATGGTGACCGTGTCGGCCCCGGCCTTCGCCGATCGCCGCACCAGCGCGGCCCGCTGGTCTCGCGCCAGCTCGATCCGCGCGGCGATGGTCGCGGCCCGATCCGCGAGGCGATGGTCGAACAGGCCGACATCGGGTCCGAGCTCGGCGTTCACGACCTCCGCCCACTTGATGTCCGCTGCCGCCGCCCCGATGAGCTCATCGAGGGCTGCGTTCAGCTCCGTGAGCTGGACCTCGAGATCGAACAGCTGCGCCGCCGGCGTGTCCGGCCGTGCCACGCGCAGTTGCCTGATGCGTCCGTCGAGGTGTTCGGCGCGCCGGGTGATGGAGCCGAACTCCTGCTCCAGCGCCGCACGGACCCGTTCAGTCACGTCCAGTTCCTCGGATCCGTCCTCGCGTGCCTTCTGCGTCGCGGCGACCAGCTCCTCGAGCAGGGCGTGATGCTCACGCCAGCGCCGGATGAGCTGATCCTCGAACAGCTCGACGTCTTCCCCGACCGCGCTGTCGCGCCGCATCTGCAGGTAGCCGATCCTCCCTTCCACGTCTCCGAGCCGGTTGAGCAGCTCGGGCATGGGATCGGCAGCGGGTTCCTGCTGCGCGAGGGCGGATCCAGGTGAGGTTGCGAGACTGGCGAACAGCAACAGCCAGCCGGTCGAAATCCGGAACGCTTTCATATCAGGGCCACTCCATGCCATGTCGTCCACCTGTTCTCCCGTATTCCCAGCGGGGGGATCTTGAGGCCCTTGCCCGTTTCGCACAACCGGTGGACGCCGGCTTCGGGGGGCGGGCAGTGACTGAACGGCACCCGAGCCCTAGCTTGCAGCACCGCACCTTTCGACAAGGAGGTTCCAATGTTTCACAAGTCGCGGATCCTGCTGGCCGGACTCGTCTGTTGCGCCTGCTCATCGGCCACGACCGGGGCGAGTCCGAGTCTCTCCATCACGGATGCCCTGGACCGGGGCGTCGACATGTTCGGGATCGTGGCGGACCTTCCCCACAACCAGTATCTGGGCGAGTCGCAGGCCGTCGGGACGACCCGCTTTCCCACCGTCTATCGGTGGCAGGCCCAGCACACGCTGCTGGAACGCGGGGGCACCGATGTGCTGATCTCCGTCGAGGGCCTCCAGCTGGCCGGTCTGCCCGTGCTGAACGAAGGGACCGAGCTCGACTTCGTCGGAGGGCTCTACGAGGATGTACGATACCGGCTCGCGGGAACGCTGAACCGCATCTCCATCTCGGGCGCGTACGACGTCCGGCTGACCGTGGACTGGCAGATGTACGACGTGGAGTCCGGTTCGATGGTGTTCACGGGAGCGTCCAGCGGATTCGCCCGGGGGCAGACCCTGGGGCTCACCCGAATCCGGCCGAATGCCTTCCTGGACGCCTTCCAGGACTGCCTCGGGGAGCTGTTCGCCCAACCGGACTTCGCCGCTGCGATCGCGCCGGGTGCCGACGCGAGCTGACGCCGCCCTCAGGCGGCCCCTGGCAGGGAGGAGGCGGCCCTGAACGGCGGTCTCAAGCGCGGCGCGCTCGACCGGGTGCTGTGCCTGTTCGCCGAGGTGCGCGCCGGAGAGGGCGCGAACGTCCTGATCCTGGCGGCGAACGTCTTCCTCCTGCTCACGGCCTACTACATCCTCAAGCCCCTGCGCGACGGGCTCATCATCGGCGAGCAGGGCCCGGCGTTCGCCTCGTACATGGCCGCGGCCATGGCTTTCATCCTCATCCCGGTGATCGCCGGTTACGGCAAGCTGGCCGACCGGTTTCCGCGCCGGCGCCTGATCAACGTCGTCACTCTGTTCTTCGCCGGTTGCTGCCTTGTCTTCTTCATCGCCGGACAGGCGGGGGCGCGGATCGGAATCGCATTCTACATCTGGATCGGGATCTTCAACGCGATGATCGTCGCCCAGTTCTGGGGCTTCGCGAACGACCTGTACACGAACGCCGAGGGCGAGCGCCTGTTCCCGATCGTGCAGGTGGGCGGTGCGGTCGGTGCGATCGTCGGCGCGGTCACGGTAGGGAGGATGATCGAGCCCCTGGGCCTCTACCTGCCGATGCTCCTGGCGGGGAGTCTGCTGGTCGTCAGCCTCGGGCTGACGAACTGGGTGGATGAGCGCGAGCGCCGGCGCACGGAAGGAACCGCCGCGATCGGAACGAGCACGGCTTTCGCGCCGGCGGCCACCGGCGAGTTCCGACTCGAGACCGGCGAATTCAAGAACCTGCGCGAGGCCCTGCTGGAGGCGCTGGAAAAGGAGAAACAGGCGCAGGCCAGGAGCGAGCAGGAGAGGAGACCGCCGGACGCCCCCGACACGGTGCCGGCAGGGGGACGCGGAGCCTTCGCGCTGGTCTTCCGGACCCGCTACCTGCTGTACATCGCCATCCTCGTGCTGCTCCTCAACTGGGTCAACACGAACGGAGAGAACCTGCTCAACTTCCTGATCGCGAACGGCGCCGAGAAGGCCGTGGCCGCGGACCCGACCGGCGGACTCACCGTGGGCGAGTACGCCGGGAGCTTCCGGGCCGGCTTCTACTACTGGGTGAACATCGCGACCCTCGTCACGCAGCTGTTCTTCGTATCCCGGATCATCAAGTACGTCGGCGTCCACGTGGCGATCATGATCCTGCCGATCATCGCGCTCGGCTCGTACTCGCTCATCGTCCTGTATCCGGTGCTGGAATACGTGCGGTGGGCCAAGACGGCCGAGAACGCGACGGACTACTCGCTCCAGAACACGGTGCAGCAGGCGCTGTTCCTGCCGACCACGCGCGAGCAGAAGTACAAGGCCAAGCAGGTGACGGACGCGTTCTCGAAGCGAGTCGGGGACACCCTGGCGGGCCTGACGGTGTTCGTGATCGTGAACGCCTTCGGGACGGACATCCGCTACTTCGCCTGGCTGAACCTCGTGCTGGTGCTCGCGTGGCTCGCCGTGGCGTGGCGGATCGGACGGGAGTACCGCGTGCTCACTGCCACCGGACGCCCGCCGTCCTGAAGCGGGCGGCCTACCTCTCGATCGGAGCTCCCACCAGGTTGCCCCACTCCGTCCACGATCCGTCGTAGTTGCGGACGCGCGGGAAGCCCAGGAGGTGGGTGAGCACGAACCACGTGTGGCTCGACCGCTCCCCGATCCGGCAGTAGGCGATCACTTCCTCGTCGGGATCGAGGCCGACCTCTTCCAGGTAGATGGCGCGGAGCTCTTCGGCCGACTTGAAGGTGCCGTCGTCGTTCGCCGCCCGCTTCCACGGCACGCTCGCCGCGCCGGGAATGTGACCGCCGCGCAGAGCTCCTTCCTGAGGGTAGTCGGGCATGTGCAGAAGCTCACCCCGATACTCCTGGGGAGACCTCACGTCCACGAGCCGTCCGCCCCGGTCGAAATGACGGAACACCTGGTCGCGAAAAGCCCGCACGGGCCCATCGTCGCGATTGACCACCGGATAGCTGGCGGAGGCGCGCTCCGGCGCATCCGTCGTCATCGGTCGCCCGTCCGCCACCCACTTCTGCCGTCCGCCGTCCATCAGCCGGGTGTCGGGGTGCCCGAACAGCGTGAACACCCAGAGGGCGTAGGCGGCCCACCAGTTGTAGTTGTCTCCATAGAACACCACCGTGTGATCACGGGAGATCCCCTTGCGGGACATCAGGTCCGCGAACCGCTCAGGTGTCAGGTAGTCGCGCACCAGCGGATCGTTGAGGTCGGCGTGCCAGTCCACCTTGACGGCACCGGGCACGTGTCCGGTCTCGTACAGCAGCACGTCCTCATCGGACTCGACGATGACCACGGAGGAGTCCGCCAGGTGCTCCTCGACCCAGTCGGCGGACACGAGCTTCTCGGGATGCGCGAACTGCTGAAATCGGGTCGATGGATCCTGGGGGGTGGACATAGCGTACTCCCGGGTTGTCGTGCCACTTTCGTCGTGCGCGAACAGCGCTTCAATAAAGATAACCCATCCGAGGGCCGGGAGGTTCAGCCGGATGTCGATGCCGGGGAAATTGCAGGAGATCGTGGACCAGTTCGCTTCCGCCCCGCGAGAGCTTCGCGTGCAGGCGCTGCTCGACTTCTCGCGCAGGGTCCCGCCCTTGCCCGACCACCTGGCTGCGCATCGGGATCGGATGGAGCAGGTGCACGAGTGCCAGACGCCGTTCTTCCTGGCGACCGAGGTGGACGGGGACGGGGCCGTCCACCTGTATTTCGACTGTCCGCCCGAAGCGCCGACGGTGCGCGGCTTCGCAGGAATCCTCCGGGAGGGCCTGGAGGGAGAGCGCCGGGAAGCGATACTCGCCGTGCCGGCCGACTTCTACGCCGGGATGGGGCTGCAGGAAGTAGTTTCGGCGCTTAGACTTCGTGGCATGGGGGCCATCCTCGCGCGCCTGAAGCGGCAGGTTCGAGCGACCACACAAACCGAGGGAGATGAATGAGCAAGCGCAACAGGATCCTCGTCATGACCGGGCTCCTCGTGATCGCGATTCAGCTGGTGCCGGTTCGCCGCGACAATCCTCCGGTGACGGCCGAGATCCAGACCCCGGACGAGATCGGGTCGCTGCTCCGCGGCTCCTGCTACGATTGCCATTCGAACCTGACCGAGTGGCCCTGGTACAGCCGGGTGGCGCCGGCGTCGTGGCTCGTCGTGAAGGACGTCAGAAAGGGCAGGAGCGAGCTCAATTTCACGGAGTGGGGCGACTACACGGACCGCCGGCGCGACCACAAGCTCGAGGAGCTCGAGGAGAAGGTCTCGGAGGGCGAAATGCCGCTGAAGATCTACCTGCCCCTGCACCCGGAGGCCCGTCTCACGGACGCCGAGCGGCAGGTCCTGGTGGACTGGGCCCGGGCGGAGCGGGCGGCCATGGGGCCGATCCCCGAGGCGGGAGAATGAGCCGGGGCGGTGCTACTCGCGCCGTTTCGCGATCCAGGCGTCCGCGCTGAAAGGCCCGCCGCCCCAGGCGGCGAAGAACAGGTACGTGAAGCAGAACAGCATGGCGAGCTCGCCGCCGTTCTCCCACCACCACGGGCCGCCCCGGGGGACGTGGATCCAGAAGTAGGCGACCGCCATCTCGCCGGCCAGGATGAACGCCACCGGCCGCGTGAACAGGCCGAGCACGATGAGCATGCCGCCGAACGTCTCGAGCACGCCGGCGATGCCCCAGCGCGACATCAGCTCCGCCGCCTCGCCGGGGCCACCGAATCCGCCGAGCCAGCCGAAGCGCTTGGGAAGTCCGTGCGTCATGAAGGCCAGGCCCACGATGATGCGGAGGATCGTCCACGTCAGGTCCCGCGCCCGCGCGCTCCGCTCGCTGTCGGCTGTTTCCACCACTGTTCTCACTCACGGAGCTCGAGTTCGGGGATCGATCGCGACACGATTCGAACCCCGCTGCACCGTTCCCGTTCCCGCCGGGCTTGCCGCAAGGCAGACCTCTCGTGGCCTCCGGGGTTACCTCCGCTTAGGTTGCCGGCTGCATGAAACGAGTCCGTCGCAGCACTGGTGGGGTCGCCGGGCGCGCCCACGCGATCGTCGTGTTCACGGCCTGCCTCGGTCTGCTCTCGGCCTGTCGGGTCGAGGCGCCGGAGCGGTCGGAGGCGGAAGAGCGTGCGCGGACCACCGGGTATCGGGGAATCCTGCTGGAGGACACGGATCCGCGTCCCGACTTCGTGCTCACCGACGCCCGCGGCGAAGCTTTCGACTTTCGGGCGGAGACCGAGGGCAAGCTCGCGCTGCTGTTCTTCGGCTACACCTTCTGCCCGGACGTCTGCCCCGTGCATATGGCGAGCATCGCGGCGGTGAAGCGGGATCTGAGCGTGGAGGAGCAGCGGCGGATGTCCATCGTGTTCGTCACCGTGGATCCGGAGCGCGACACGCCGGAGCGCCTCCGCGAGTGGCTCTCGAACTTCGACCCTTCGTTCGTCGGTCTCCGGGGGACCGAGGCCCGGGTGGACAGCATCATGCTGGGGCTCGGGCTGCCCGCGGCGATCCGGGACACGACCGCGGGTCCGGACTACCCGGTGGGACATGCCTCGCAGGTGATCGCCTTCCCGCCGGGCGACGGCTTCCGGGTGATCTACCCGTTCGGGACGCGCCAGGCGGACTGGAAGCACGACCTTCCCCGGCTCCTGAAGAAGTGAGCGGGCTGCAGTGGTGGTGTTCCGCCCAGACGGCGGCCTGGACCTCGAATCCCCGGCCGTTTCCGGGAGTGTGGGTGCTCGTCGTGCTCCTGGCTGTCCTGCATTGGAGCCTCAGGCGAGCCGGCGGCGGGGAGCGCATCCAGAAGGAGACCCGGGCGTGGTTCGGAGGCGTCCTCGCCCTGTGGATCGCGCTCGACTGGCCGGTGGGCGCCCTGGCCGGCTACCTGGCCTCCGCGCACATGCTGCAGTACCTGCTCACGGCGCTGGTGGCGCCGCCGCTCCTCCTTCTCGGGGTTCCGGCCGGCGCGTGGCGGCGGCTGGCGTCACGAGCCCGGACGGTTCGGGCCCTCCGATTCCTGACCCATCCGCTGATCGCGCTCGCCATCTTCCAGGTCACCCTGTACTACACGCACCTGCCGTCTGTGGTGGACGGCCTGATGGTCACGCCGCTCGGGTCATTCGCCCTCGACACTCTGTGGTTGCTGGGAGGCCTGGTCTTCTGGTGGCCGGTGGTGGCGCCCGTGCCGCAGAGACCGGGTTTCGGATACCCGCTCAAGATGGGGTACCTGTTTCTCTGTACTCTCGTGAACACCCTGCCCTACGCCTTCCTGACGTTCGGCGAGCTGCCATTCTACGGGATCTACGAGCTCGCCCCGCCCGTCGGCATCCTCGGACCCCGCGAGGACCAGCAGCTCGCAGGGCTGCTCATGAAGGTGGGAGGGGGCCTCATCCTGTGGACCGCGATCACGATCCAGTTCTTCGTGTGGTTTCGCCGGGAAGGCGAGGCGGAGGGGCCCGCCCCGGCGGCCTGAACGTCGGCACGCCGTTCTGCAGGCGCCGTGGGCCGTGCGCTATCGAACGCGGATGTTCGCGCCCGCGTACACGCCACCGTCGCCGGCCGCGATTACGGGCGTGATGGGGAAGCTCCCCGGGTCCTCGCCGTGCAGCCGGCCGATGAAGTGACCCGCGAACAGCCCGGCCGCGGCACCCGCGAGGACGTCCGTCGCCCAGTGTCTCTGCCGCACGACCCGGCTGACACCGGTGAGCGCCGCCGCTGAGTAGGCCACGTACGGCACCCACGGAGCCTGGCGGCCGAGCTCACGCGACAGCGTCGAAGCGAGGGCGAACATGTGCGCCGTGTGGCCGGATGGAAACGAGTAGAATTCGGTAGTCATCGCGAAGGGGTCGAACTCGTCCGAATCGGGATCGAGGCCACCGGGTCGTTGTCGTCCGACGGAGAACTTGAACGGCGTCACGATCAGGTCGGATAGAAACAGCGCTTCCAGCGATCGCAGGCCGATGCGCGCCACCTGTCCCTGGCCCAGCGCCTTTCCCGCGAGAAACGTCGCCCCACTCACGCCGTAGGCGAACAGCGCATTTCCCGTGAGGTTACCGGCGGCGAAGACCGAGCCCGGCAGTCCCGCGGGCGGCTGACCGGGGCTCAACGCCTCGTCGAAGCTCTCGACCGGGTAGATCGCCGCCAGGCTGCCGAAGAAGATCCCGGCGTAGACGAGGTCCGAGGTGCGGAACAGCGAACCGCTCGCGGCCGGGACCTCGGGGACACGGATCGCCTCCTGAGCTCGCAGCGGGGCTGCGGCGCACAGGCAACCGGCGGTCAGAATGACGGCGACGCTGCTTCTCTTCACGCTACAGGTTTCTTTTTCGTTACCCCTTCCGGGCGGCCGACCTGCCCGACTTTCCACCGGGGCTACACCAACCTGACCGGTTCAGGTCCCGCCACCCGCCCTCTCCCGCCGACCTCCGTTGAACGTCGCGCCGTCAGGCGGCAGAGGCCGTGTAGCCCGCCCGGTCGACGGCTTGCACCAGGTCGTCAAAGCTCACGTTGTCGCCCGTGACGGTGGCGGACGCCGCATCGAGCCGGACCTCCGCCGAACTCACGCCGCTCACCGCCGCCAGCGCCTTCTTCACCCGCGCCACGCAATGCTCGCAGCTCATGCCGTCGATCTTCAGTTCGATCGTGCCCATTCATGACTCCTGCCTGTGATTCCGCTTGCGTCGAGCCGCGGATTGTAGCTGACCGGGTCCGCTTCCGGCCAGCCGGCGTTTCACGTGAGCAGATTCTTCACCTGTTGCACGGACAACAGGTGCCCGGTGGATTTGATCTCCCCATCGACGGCCAGACCGGGCGTCATCAGCACGCCTGCCGCCGCGATGTCCCGGATCCCGGTGACCTTGTCGAGCTCGATTTCGATGCCGAGTTCCCGGGCCGCTGCCTCCACGTTCGCGGTGAGGGCCCGGCACTTCGGACAGCCGGTTCCGTAGATCTGCACTTTCTTCATGGGATCGCTTCCAGATGGATGAGTTGAATCACGCGATGGCTCCGTAGGCGAGCCCGCTCGCCGTGGCCGCCACGGCCACGAGCGCCACGTACGCCAGGGTCTTCTTCCAGCCGATGACGCTGCGCACGACGAGGATGCTGGGGAGCGAGAGCGCCGGGCCGGCGAGCAGCAGGGCAAGCGCAGGGCCGCTTCCCATGCCGTTTCCTATCAGGCCCTCCAGGATGGGCACTTCGGTCAGGGTGGCGAAGTACATCAGCGCGCCGGCCACGGAGGCGAACGCGTTGGCGGCGAGGGAATTGCCTCCTACCGCACTCGCGATCCAATCCGATGGGACGAGCCCCTCGTGGCCCGGCCTGCCGAGCGCGAGCCCGGCGACCAGCACTCCGATCAGCAGAAGTGGCAGAATCTGCTTCGCGAATCCCCAGGTGGCCGCAAACCAGGCGCCGATCTCCCCACGATCCCGGGCCGCCACCGTGCTCAGGGCCGCCGTTCCGACGAGGAAAGCGATGACGGGAGCGTCCGGCCACCGGAGCGCTGCCAGCGCGGTCACTCCGACGAGCCAGGCGAAGGCCATCAGGGAGAGGCCGAACCAGGACGTCAGCACGAGGCCGAGCCCGAAGGCGAAGGCACCGGTCACCGCCCAGCGGGCGGCGTAGATCGCGGCCCAGATACCGGTCTCGGCCTGCGGACGGCCCCAGTTCGCGAATACCAGGATGCCG
>Ga0210060_1000362_pt1 | contig 16961 bp, 14 predicted proteins | sample Joice_CattailNLB_FD_184871 | JGI IMG/M metagenome (GOLD analysis project Ga0210060, IMG submission 184871) | Wetland microbial communities from San Francisco Bay, California, USA, that impact long-term carbon sequestration - Joice_CattailNLB_D2... | ecosystem: Environmental > Aquatic > Marine >...
ACTGAGATCCGCATCGACTGGCACATGACTCTTCCGGAATACGGTTACGGCCGCATGGGCCGGGACGGGACTCTGTACCAGGTGGCCCAGTGGTATCCGCGGGTCGCGGTGTTCGACGACGTGAGCGGCTGGAACCTGACTCCGTTTCTGGGCGCCGGCGAGTTCTACCAGGAGTACGGCGACTTCCAGGTCGCCGTGACGGTGCCCGACAACTTCGTCATGACGGCCACCGGGACGATCGTGAACCCGGATGCCGTGCTGACGGCGGACCAGCGGGCCAGGCTGGCCCGGGCGGACGCGTCGGAGGCCGTGGTGGCCATCATCACGGAATCCGAGGCGAGGGCGAATCGGGATCGCCGTGCCTCGGGCACCAGGACATGGCGCTTCGCCGCGGAGAACGTGAGGGACTTCGCGTTCGCCATGGCGCCCGACTTCCGGTGGGATGCGAGCTCCTACAACGGAGTCAGGATCCAGACCTTCTACCGACCCGAGGCTACGCTGTGGGAGGAGGCCAACCGGATGTCCTGGGTCACGATCCGGCACTTCTCCGAACGGCTGTTCCCGTACCCGTGGCCGCACGCCACGACGGTCGAGGGTCCGAACGAGGGCATGGAATACCCGATGCTGACCTTCGTGCCGACGGAAACCACCCGGGAGGGGCTCTACTGGGTCCTCACGCACGAGTTCGGACACGAGTGGTATCCGATGATCGTCAACTCGAACGAGCGACTGCACCCCTGGATGGACGAGGGCTTCAATACGTTCATCGACATCGGGTCGGTCGAGGAGTACTTCGCGGGCGATCCGTATGCGGACGAGATCGGCGACCAGCCGCTCGAGCTGTGGGCGGAGCACTCGCTCGAGGGCCGCGAGCAGGCGATGGCCCTGCCGCCCGACGAACAGCACGACCTGTTCTGGACCGGCTACTTCAAGCCGGCCCTCATGATGCACCTGCTGCAATACGAGGTGGTGGGCAAGGAACGATTCGACCGCGCCTTTGCCGAGTACACCGATGAGTGGGCGTTCAAGCACCCGATGCCGGCGGACTTCATCCGCTACATGGACGATGCCACCGGGATGGACCTCGACTGGTTCTGGCGCGGCTGGGTCTACTCGACCGCACGCCTCGACCAGGCGGTGGGCGGTGTTTCGGTCAACGAGAAGGGCGTGACGGAGATCCGGCTCCAGAGCCTGGCCGACATGATCATGCCGGCCGAGCTGCGAATAGGGTTCGCCGACGGTTCGTCCGATACGGTCCGACTGCCGGTCGAGATGTGGAAGCTCGGACCGGAATACACCTACCGGATACCGGCCGGCCGGGAGGTCGTGAGCGTCACGCTGGATCCACGGAACGTCTATCCGGACGACGATCGAGCGAACAACGAGTGGCCTGAATAGGAAGGCGGGACCCGGAAGCCGGGCGTGTCCAGCGCCCCGGCCTCCGGGTCTCCGATTCGGTCAGTCGCTCATTCGACGAAGTTCATCGGCTTCCACCCGCCGTTGCGCTCCACGAACACGTCGACCAGGTCGATCTCGCCCTCCACCCCGTCCGACGCTCGCCGGACAGTCAGCTTCGCGCCGCGGTGCAAGCGGAAGTCGGAGTACTCCTCCGTCTCCTTTTCGAACGCGATGGAAACGACCTCGAGGTCCTGGCCGCGATAGCGGTCCATCGCCCGGTTGATCGCCTTCCTCGTGTTGTGTTCGTTCAGGAAACGCACGTAGTCGAACGAGAAGTAGTTCTTCTCGGGCATCTCGTTCCACACGAGCGTCCGATGCTCCTCCCTGGTCAGGAGAAGAGCCTCCAGCCCAGCCCGATCTCCGGCCTGCAGAGCATCGAGGGCGGCCTGGGTGGCCGCCTCCGCGCTCGGATAGGCCCCGCCCAGTCCCGATCGCGCTTCCAGGTCGCCGCCGCACGCGACGAGGGCGGGTGTCACGGAAGCGAGAAGCAGGACGGCGAGTCCCCGGAGGGCCCACCGCCCGCGCTTCGACCCTGAAGAGACCGGCGGACGTGCCGCCGGTCTCCCTCGCGAGTCTTTCTGCATCACTGCCCGTCGGCGTTCGGACGGGAGTCCGAGCCGTCCTCGGCCCAGATCGTCCAGCCGTCGTACCACAGGTCCGCCGCGCCGGGCTCGATCGCGCCGGCGTAGTCGGTGGCCTGCAGGGTGCGTCCGTCCGTCGGCATGACGATGCCCGCACCGCCCTCGTTGTTGAATGTCGAGACGTCGAACGGCGTGTAGCCGACCGGCATCGCGGCCGGAGTGAAGTCCGGCGGGCTGCTGAGAGTGCCGATGCTAGTGTGCGACGCCGCCAGCATCGGGTCCGCCACCATGTTGTTGAACCCGGCGGTCTCGAAGTACGTCTGCGTGTCGTACTCGAAACCGGCGTCGTTGCACGTGTCGTTGAAGTTCGTGTCCGAGTCGTCCGTCCGGTTCACGTTCGCCCACAGGATGGAGCTCCAGAGCGCGAGGTACTCGCCGGGCGTCGTGTTGCCCCCGATCGCGGCGTCGGCCTTGGACTGGGCCACGGTGCCTTCCACGCAGAACCCGGAGTCGTTGAAGTTGGTGACGATCGAGTTGAAGATCCGCCATCCGGATCCCTCGCGGAACAGCGCGCCGATGTCGGACTCGGTGCCGCCCACGTCCACCTCACCCTTGCTCGCGCCGACCATCGTGGCGTTGGCCACCACGGCCGTGCTGTACGGGGTCAGCGTCTCGGCGTCACCGTCGTTGGAGAACTCGAAGCCGTTGTCGGCCTCGTCGCTTCGCTGCTGGGCGATCGCGAACTGGATGAAGCCGCGGTACCCGTCCGTGCCATCGAAGCTGTCATCGCCGATCCCGGTGACCACCATGTGGGTCTGGGAGGCGCTGCCGCCGAACGGCTCCGTGCCGTCGTCCACGTTGTACGCCACCTGCACCCACGCGATCGTGGTGCCGGCGCCGGTGCCCTGCAGGGCGATCCCGTTCAGCTGATCCGTCGCGGTCACGTCGTCACCGGCGAACTCGACCCGCACGCCACGCATGATGCCGCTGCTGTTGGTGTCGTCGATCCCTCCGAACAATCCGGAACCGCCTTCACCGGAGGCCTCGGAGCCCGTGTTGATCGGGGCTTGGCCGTTGAGCACGATGCCGCCCCAGTCGCCCCGGCTGCGTGCGCCGCGCGGCTGGTCGCTGGTGAACACGATCATCTGGGCCTCGGTCGGCTTCGTATCGGAGCCCGTGGCATCCGCGATGATCTTCGAACCGCGATTCACGACCAGGAAGCTGGCACGGGCATTGGAATCCGTCGGGGTCTTCTTGCCGGTGATCGTGGTGCCCGGTTCGATCGTGAGGTTCGCCGCGATGCAGCTGGCGAGCGGACTCGCCGGGTCGGTCCCGCAGTCCACCCCTACGAACACCGGTCCGTCGAGGATATACGTCTTGTCCGCCGTCCACGTGGTGTTGGCGCTGATGACGCCCGTGACCACCACCGACGTCGGCTCTTCCTCGGTGATCTGGAACACCGCCACGTTACTGCCCGCGTTGCCGGCGGTGTTCACGGCCGTCACCTGGGCGGCGTACGAATTGCCGGCCGTCGAGTTGTCGAACTGCGCCGAATTGGCCGTGTTGTTGTTGAACGTCTGGGTCCGATCCGCCTCGACGCCGGCGACGTCCGTCACCGACACGACCTGCGAGGTGGCTCCGCTGCCCGGCGTCCAGGCGATGGCGACGCTGGTTCCGTTGACGCTCGCCGTCACGCCCGTCGGTGCGCTCGGCGCCGTGACCGGATTGGTCGGATCGTTGTTGTCATTGCTGCACCCCGTCGCGAGCGCGATCGCCGCCAGCAGGGGCAGAAGACCTGAGAACTTCCTCCAGTTCATGTTCATCCTCGTAGGATTAGGTGTTTCCGGGACGGATCCCCCGCCCCCCGGGGTAAAGCCTGTCTACGACCCGTAGGTAAGCCCGAGTGATATGCTCTGGCCGACCCGATATCGCCTCTGCATCCGCTGGATCCCGTTGGCCTCCTGGCTCCACTGGTACGGCTGGTCCAGGAGGTTCTCGACCTTGAGCTTCAGGCTGAGATTCCGGTAGACGCCTTGCCGCCACGTGAGATCGATCACGTGCCGCGAATCTTCCCTGATGTCCGGCACTCCGGACCCGCCGGCCGCCTCGATGCGTCGGCCGAACACGCCGTAGTAGGCGCCGAGCTCCGTCGCGCCCCCGGTGGACTGCCACTGGAGGTTGGCGTTGACCGTGTAAGGAGATTGGCCCTGCAACGGCCTCTGGAGGTTGGTCGGATCGAAGCCTGACCCTGGGATGACCGTGACTTGAGATTGGATCAGGCTGAATCCGGCGCCCACGGTGAAGTGGTTCCAGAAATCGCTGAACGGGAGGCGCTTCCGGAGCGACAGCTCGGCGCCGTACAGGTATCCGCTCTCCGCGTTCTGGAACGAATACAGCGACGAGGCGGCGGCGAAGTACACCTGCTCGATCGGTTGGTCCAGGTACTTGTAGAACGCGCCTACGGAGATCACTTCGCCGGGATTCGGGAACCACTCCCACTTGGCGTCCGCGTTGTAGATGTCGGCGATCTGGAGATCAGGGTTCCCGGACAGCTGCCTCAGGCTGGACGCCTCCGTGAACTGAAACGGCGCCAGCTCCCTGAATTCCGGACGATCCAGCGTCCGGCTTCCCGCGAGGCGCAGGTTCATCACCGGATTCAGCGCGTAGGTCAGGCTGAGCGAGGGCAGGACGTTGGTCTGCTCGAGGCTGGAGAGTGTCTGGAGCTCGGCCTGGATCGGGCTGTCCAGCTTCAGGTTGTACCACTCGACGCGGGCGCCGGCCACCGCCCGCAGCTTCGAGCCGAGCGGGATCTCGAGCATCCCGTAGGCGGCGTACGTCTTCTCGTCGGCCACGTACTGGTCGCCGTTCTCGACGATGTCGCGGAGCTGCAGCTCCATGTTGTTTTGCGGGTTGCCGCCGACGATCGTCCCGTTGGCGATCACGCTGTCGAGGCTGGTGATCCCCGAGCGGAAGTTCCAACGGTACCGGCGGGCCGCGAAGTCCCGGTCCCGCCATCGGCCGGCTCCCCCGACCTTCAGGGTGGCCGGGCTCTCCCACGCGCCGAAGTTGAAGCTGTAGTCCAGGGCGCCGCTGAAGTCGTCGTCCACGAGCTCCGTATAGAAGTAGCGGCCGCTCTCCCCCGTGTTGTTGTCCAGGTAGAACGGGCCGTCGGAACCGATGGCGCGCGTGTAGATGGTCTCGCGCAGTCCGGGCTCGTCCCGCGTGGCACGGGCCCCCGACATGCGCCAGTCGATGCGTGAGTTGAGGCCCACGATCTCGTGCTTGCCGGACAGCTGCCCCCACAGGAGATCCCGCTCCTGGAACCGAAGACGCTCGCCGTACGCCTGGCCGCCCAGGTCCTCGGTATTGGTGCCGAGGAGGTCCCTCGACTCGTTGTCGCTGTTCCGGTTGTAAAGGCCCTGCAGATTGATCTGGTTGGAGGGCGTGAGCAGGTAGCTGAGATTCGAGACGCCACCCCACGCCACCTTGTGCAGGCCCCGAACGAAGCTGTAATCCACGTTCGGCGCCGCCCGGTCCGCGAACTCCGGGTCGAACGCCGAGGCCCGCCACTTCCGCTCCTCCTCCTCGTCGCTGACCAGGTACTGGGAGCCGTACGTCCCTGCCACGAAATAGCCGAAGTCTCGACCGAACAGGGAGGTCCGGTCACCGACGGAAGCCCCCAGGTCCAGGTTCGCGGGCGTCGTCCCCTCGGTGGGGGCGAACTGCGGCAGCTGATTCGCGAACTCGACGCCCGCCGCGAGGATCGCGTTGGGATCACTGCTCGGAAGCCGATCTCCCTTGATCCCGTATCCGGCGGCCTGAACCGCGCTCGGGATGGCGCGCGTCCCATCGTCGGTGCCCAGCCAGTCCTTCCCACCGCCCTTGTACTGCAGGTAGTTGTCCTGGAACTGGCTCATCGTGTTCACCGTCGATCCGACGCTCATCTTCCAGGTGAACCGATCCGGGAACTCCCTGTTCGCGATGTCCACGGAGCCGCCGCTGAATTCTCCCGGCCGGTCCGGCGTATACGTCTTCTGGGTGGTGAGACTGGCGAGGAATTCCGCGGGAAACAGGTCGAGCGGTACGACTTCCTTCTCGGGCTCGGGACTCGGAATCGGAGAGCCGTTGATCGAGGTCTGGCTGTACCGCTCCCCGAGCCCGCGGATGTAGACATAGCGGCCCTGAGACACGGTCACGCCGCTCACGCGCGTGGCGACCTCGGCCGCATCGGAATCGGGCGACCGGGCGATCTCCTGCTGGCCGATCGCCTCCGTGACTGCGATCGCGTTCTTCTGCTCGTCTAGCAGCGCGGCCGTCGCACCGGCTTCCATCTTCGCCGTCACGGCAAGGGCCTCGACTTCGATCGCCGTCTGTTCCAGCGATACGTTCAGCGATTCCGTCAGGCTCGCCCGGACGGTCAGCTGGCCGACGATCTTGGGAGCGTAGCCCAGCATGCTCACGCGAATCTCGTGCTCTCCAGCCGGTACTCCGTCGAAGTAGAACCGACCCTCGAGATCGGTGAGGGTCATCCTGTTCAGCTCCCGAACCGCCACCTGGACGTTCGAGAGTCCTGCGGCAGTCCTCGAGTCGATCACACGACCCGCGATCCTGCCCGTGCCTTCCTGTGCGTGCGCCACCTGCCCCAGACCGGACCCGAGAAGGGTGAGGAGCCCGGCCAGTGTGACGCGGTACTTGAGCCTCATCTTGTCACCGTCGCGTCAGCAATTGGAATGAGCGGTCGCGAACGCGACCGCGGGCGAACTCTATCCTCGACGCCATGATCGATCACGAGTGTGAAGTGCGGGTACGGCAGGAGTAACGGGGACGTACGGGTTCCGTAACAGCCTTGTTACGTGATCACTGTCGGCGTCCGAGGTTTTCAAAAACTCGACTGCCCCACGGTGCTCGGGCCGAGCGAAGGAGGAGGCCGGTTTCATGCGATCTCACATGGAGATCCGGCGGTTTGACGGGAACCGGACAGTCGCGGTTTTCACATACAATCCACAGCAGGAAGCCACTTTTCTACATTGAAGATATCTGAATGTCAGTCAATTACTTACGGGCACATATGCTTGCGATTCAAGCGTGGTGGCGACTTGCTCGAAGCCTCAGCGAGGGATAGACTGGGCTCACCGGAATTCGGTGAACCGGCCGGCGGCAGACGCCGGCAGGACGTGCGCCGGATCAGGGCTTCCCAGATTCAAGTTTTCGCGACTTTCGGTACAGGTGCGCCCAGATGTCAGAAACGCGGTCCGTCGAACTCGTGCTTCGTCTCCCTGAGGAGATGGCGGACTCGGTCGAGGAGGTTCGCGACCGGGATCCCGAATATCTGAATCGACTGATCCGGTATGGCCTCGTACGGCGCGCGGTCTACCGGGAACTGCTACGCTCGACGGACCCGGCGCTTCCGCTCGGTCGATCCTGAAGGCCTGCACCACCCGTCCCGCAACGCTTGACGGTCCCGCCGCCCCTCGGTATTTCGCGTTGGGAGCCAGGACCACGCGCTGATGTCTCGAAAGTGAGCCGCGGGCGATAGGGAACGTGGGGCAGAATTCCGGTAAGGAACGATTCAGTGCTTCCGCGGCCGCGGAGCACCGGGCGGAGGCGGACCCCGTCCTGCTGGCCAAGTACCTCGACTACTGCTCGGCCCGTATCTCCGAAGTCTTCCTCTCTCTCACCGACGAGAGAACGTATCAGATCATGGAAGAAGCGGCGCGTGAGGCGGGTCTCACGGCCGGCGCGCTCAGCTTCCAGTCGATGATGCAGCTGGTCACGCGTAAGCTTCAGGTCAGCGTGCCGTTGCCCGATTTCGAGACGTGGACCACGGAGTACGGCGAGCACCCGGAGAGATACGACCCCTACCTGCTGGGATTGTGGGAATCGGAGGGGACGGACCAGGACCTGGAGGAGGATCACGACCGATGAACGAATCCGGGAAGAGGAACGGCGACCCGCCGCAGCTCCAGATCTGGGACACAGCCACCCGAGAATTCGAGGTCGGTACCCTCCACGATCACGACGACACGTGGAGCATCGTGGTCGTGGCGGAGCGATCTGCCTCCGATCTGTGCAGGGGCCGAATCTCCTTCCGGCGAGGTGAAGAGCGGTACGACACCGACGCCATCCTGCTGGAGAACACCGAGCAGGAACTGGTCCGGAGAGCCTCCGAGCTGCCGGCCTCGACCCTCCGCCAGTTCCTCGCCGCCCTGACCTCGGACTGAATACGTGGCGGAAGAACGCATCCTCGTCGTCGATGATGAGCCGGATATCCTCAGCATTCTGGTGTATCAGCTGAGCCGTGAGGGATTTCGGGTCAGCACCGCGGTCAACGGACAGTCCGCGATCGCCGCCGCCGTCGACGATCCGCCGGACTTGCTCGTGCTCGACCTGATGCTCCCCGTCGTGGATGGTTACGAGGTACTCGAGACGCTCCGGCGTCACGAGCGAACCGCCAGCGTTCCCATCCTCCTGTTGACGGCGCGCAGGGAAGAGGAAGAGCGAATCCGGGGTTTCGAGTTCGGCGCCGACGACTACGTGACGAAGCCGTTCAGCGCCCGTGAGCTGGCGCTCAGGGTCAAGGCACTGCTGCGGAGAAGCCGGGCCGAGCCGGTGTCCCAATCCCGCACCCTGCGGGTGTCCGGCGTGGAGCTGGACCGCGAGTCGCACCGCGCTTTCGCGGACGGCGAGGAGATGGACCTGACGCCGCTGGAGTACCGGCTCCTGGAAGTGTTCATGGAACGGCGGGGTCGCGTACAGTCCCGGCGGCAGCTCCTCCAGGCGGCCTGGAAGACGGAAGCCCAGATCGAGACGCGGACGGTGGACATGCACGTGGCACGGCTCCGGGCGAAGCTCGGAGCGGCCGGCGACATGCTGGAGACCGTGCGCGGCGTCGGATACCGGTTCCGGGGACCCGAGTGAAGCCTATGCGGCCGGCTTCCAGGGCCACGATCCTCATCCTCGCGACCCTGACCATCCCGTTCGCCCTCTTCCTGTGGTGGACGGAGGCGGACCTCCGTCCGCGCCTCGAGCGGGAGCTCGAAGCCTCCCTGGAACGTCAGGCCAGGCTGGTCCAGACCTCGATCAAGGATCAGGCCTTCTCCGATTCGCTCGCCGACGCGTACGGCGAGGCGTCCGGCTCGCGCATCACGTTCATCGACCGGGCGGGAGTGGTCATCGGTGACTCGGAGGTCGGCCTGGATAGACTCCCGCTGGTGGAGAACCACGCCACGCGCCCGGAGGTCGCCGCAGCACTCAGCGGTTCGGTGGGAACGGCGATCCGCCCGAGCGAGACCGTCTCTCTGCGGCTCCTGTACGTCGCCCTGCCGGATCCGAGAGGGGTCCTTCGCGTGTCGGCCCCGCTGGCCCGGGCCGATGCCCTGGTCACCCGAAGCCGCCAGTGGGTCCTGGCGGGAGGCCTGGTGACCCTGCTTCTCATGGCGTTGCTCGGGCGCCGGCTGGCGGGCTTCTGGTCGCGCCCCGTGACGCGTATCCAGGACACGCTGGCGGCGCTGGGCAGAGGAGAGGCGGGCCGGCGCGCCGCTTTCGAAGGGGGCGGCGCTCTGGCCTCGATCGGGCGGAGCGTGGACGAGGCGGCGACCCGGATCGAGGAGCGGACGGCGGGACTCAGCCGCGAGGCTGCCGACCTGACGGGAATGTTCAACGAACTTCAGGACGGCGTCGCCCAGGTGGATCGCGAAGGTGTGATCGTGCGAGCGAACAGCGCTTTCGAGAGCTGGATCGGGCGCTCGAATCTGACGGGCGAGCGCATCCGCAGTCTGTTCAGGGATCCAGCGAACCTGGCCGCGGTCCGCGCGGCGCTGGCGGGCGATGCGGCGACCAACGAGTCCACGCATGGGAGCCGGACGCTGCTGTTGTCGGCGCACCCCGACTCCCGCGGGGCGCTGGTCGTTCTCCGCGATCTGACGCTCACCCGGCGGCTCGAGGGCGTCCGACGCGATTTCGTCGCCAACGTTTCTCACGAACTCAAGACTCCCCTCACCAACGTGCTCGGCTTCGCGGAGGCGATCTACGAGAACGATGAAGTGCCGGAGGGTCCGCGCGGATTCGCGAACCGCATCGTCGTGAACTCCCGCCGCATGCAGGCCCTCGTGGATGATCTTCTCGACCTGTCGCGCATCGAGAGCGGAGCGTGGACTCCGGAGCCCATGACGCTGGATCTCGCCGCGGTCGCCCGGGACGTGTGGACGACCTTCGATCGCCGGCCGGAGGAAACGGGCGTGGATCTCGCGCTGGAAGTGCCCGTCGACCTCAAAGTGCAGGCGGACCCGAACGCGCTGCGCCAGATCCTCCGCAACCTGCTCGACAACGCGCTCCGCTACGGCCCGCCGGGAACATCGGTCACCGTATCTGCGGCTCCCGAGAAAGGCGGTGTCCGCATCGTCGTCGCCGACGCGGGTTCCGGCATTCCGACCGACCACCTCGAACGCGTCTTCGAGCGTTTCTATCGAGTCGATGCCGCCAGATCCCGGGAGGCCGGGGGAACGGGCCTCGGTCTGTCGATCGTCAAGCACCTCGTGGCGGCGCACGGCGGCGACATCGGCATCGAGAGTGAAGTCGGAGAGGGCACGCGGGTATGGTTTCTCCTTCCGGCTGACAATTCTGCCTGAGGACGGTCAGGCTTCAATCTCCCTTTCTTCCACCCGTTTCACAGCCGTTACACTCCCCTGATCAAACGCTGACAGTACGCTCCGAAGTTAGCGTTGCATCAGGATGTGCCGGTCCCGGACAACTTCGTGAGCAACCCGGTCGGAAGGTCGACCTTCGGACATAGATCGCGACATGACGGACTGCTCCACCCCATTACCGAAGCCGTGAGCTGATCGTCTGCGGACGCGCGGCTTCGCAGGATCCCACCGGGGCGGTGTTCGCGTGCCTCCGCGGACTCCGCCCCATCTCCCCTCCCGGGCCGGGGCTTACCGCCTCCGGGGCGCTGGTCGTTACACCGTTGTTACAAGATCTTTACTCTAGATTGACGCTTTCGCTTCATGTTTTGTCGATTCGGTCCGTAAGCGCATCGATCAGAGGCTGCCACCCCTGGCAGATCGATCGCGCAACGGCGGCCAGCACCGCCGTGAACATCCCGGTTGCGGGCCTTCCTTTCCACAGGAGGCGGGAGATGAGGCGGGTCCTGGGTGGGGCCGTTCTCGTGGCGACGCTGGCGTTCGCCGCGCCGCTGGAAGCGCAGGAACAGAACAAGGATGACGCGCAGTTCAAGACGAGTGCCCTGGAGCTGACCTTCAACGGACGGGTGCAGGTTCAGGCGGGAACCAGCTCGTGCAGCGAGTTTCCGATCCCCGATGACTCGGCCTGCGCCGAGCAGGTGCCGGCGTCCGACCTGTTCCTCCGGCGGGTGCGGCTGACGGTGAGCGGGAAGATCAACGACATGATCGATTTCAGGATCCAGCCGGACTACAACAAGGTCGACAAGCTCAGCCTCAAGGACGCGTGGGGGAGGTTCACCTTCAGCAAGGCCTTCAGGCTCAAGGCAGGTCATTTCAAGCGGCCGTTCGACGGCTTCGTGCTCGTCTCATCGACGGAGACGCTCACGGTGGAGCGGGAGATCGCGATCCGCGGGCTGGAGACGGTGATCGCCCCGTCGCTCACGGGTTTCACGACACTGTTCGACCTCTCCGACCGCGACGTGGGCGTCGAGCTCAGCGGGTCGACGGATAACGGCCTGTTCAGCTATTGGGTGGGCGGTTTCACCGGTAATTCCGACCTCAAGTTCCAGGACTCCAACTCCTCCAAGCAGTTCATCGGTCGCGGCCAGCTGGAGTTCGACGCCGGACCGAAGCAGCTCAAAGTCGCGGCCGCGGCGGCCGCCACGGATGCTTCGTACGAGTCCGTCACTGAAGGGATGCAGTCCAGGTATTACTACAACTACGAGCTGTACGCCGAGTGGGGGGACTTCGGACTCGGGCCGCACGCGCAGCTCGGCTTCGTGATCGGAGACAACCCGCTGCAGAACCAGGCGGGAGGCATCATCGACCTGGAGGCGGGCGATGAGTTCGCGAGCATGGCGACCTGGCAGGCGATCGTATCCTGGAAGTTCGCGGTCGGCAGCGGGAACATGGCCCTCGAGCCGGTCTTCCGCGTCACGTGGGCCGATGGCAATACGGATCTCGATCAGAACGAGGTGTGGGGGTTCACCCCGGGAGTGCAGATCTTCTTCTACAAGCGTAACAAGCTGGCCCTGAACTGGGACTTCGCGAACCCGACAAGCGATGCGCTGCGGGGCGAGAATTCATTCAAGGCCCGCGTGCAGTTCCATTTCTGATCCAGCGGATCAACACGAGCGAGGAGACAGGATGTACGCCAAGAATCTGACACGGACGCTGCTCGCCCTGGCGCCGCTGCTGCTCGCCGCCGGGTGCGGAGGCGGCGAAGGGGAAGCGGACACGATGGCGCTGAGCGGCATGGTCGCGATCGACGGTTCGAGCACCGTGTTCCCGATCTCAGAGGCGATGGCCGAGGAGTTTCAGATCGCCAACCCGGGCGTTCGCGTCACGGTCGGCATTTCGGGCACGGGCGGCGGGTTCAAGAAGTTCTGCGCCGGAGAGACCGACATCAGCGACGCGTCGCGCCCCATCAAGCCGTCCGAGATCGAAGCGTGCGCCGCGAACGGCATCGAGCCGATGGAGATTCCGGTCGCCTGGGATGGTCTCACGGTGGTGCGAAACCCGAGCAACGATTGGGCGGTCTGCATGACGGTGGACGAGCTGGCGCGCCTCTGGCAGCCTGGCAGCACCGTGCAGCGCTGGAGCCAGATCCGACCCGACTGGCCCGACGAGGAGATCGTGCTGTACGGTCCCGACACTGATTCCGGGACGTTCGACTACTTTACTGAGGCCATCGTCGGGCAGGAGGACGCGAGTCGCGACGACTACACGGCGAGCGCCGACGACAACGTGCTCGTGGTGGGCGTCGAGGGGGACGCCGGGTCGCTCGGCTACTTCGGGTTCGCCTACTACGAGGAGAGCTCGGACCGACTCGGGGCCGTCGCCGTGGACAGCGGCAGCGGATGCGTGCTGCCGTCCCGCGAGACGATCGAAGACGGCACCTACTCTCCGTTGTCGCGCCCGATGTTCATCTACGTGAAGCCCGAGGCCCTGGCGAAGCCGCAGGTGCGGGCGTTCGTGAAGTTCTACCTGGACAACGCTGCGACGCTCGTGCCCGAAGTGGGCTACGTGCCGCTGGCCGCGGATCGCTACGAGGAGTCTCTCGGGGGCTTGCCCCCGGAGATGTAGAAGCCGGAGCTTCAGGCATGACCCACTCCGAGGCCGCGATAACCTCAGGGCCGGGATCAGCCCCCCCCGCCGGGGGGGCTCTCCGATCCCCGGCAGCGCTCGACCTGGGCTACCGGATGGGTCGCCGTTGGGGAGAGCGCCTCATCGCGGCCCTCCTGTTCGGATGCGGTCTCATCTCGGTACTCACTACCGTCGGCATCGTCGTGGTCCTGGTAACGGAGTCCGCGGGCTTCTTCCGCGAGGTGCCGATTGCAGAGTTCCTCACGGGAACCCGGTGGTCCCCGATGTACTCCGAACAGCACTTCGGCATCCTCCCGCTGCTGAACGGCACGCTGCTCATCGCGGCCGGCTCCATGCTGGTCGCGCTCCCGGTGGGGCTCACCAGCGCCATCTACCTCAGCGAGTATGCCGCGCCGAGGACGAGGGCCGTGATCAAGCCGATCCTGGAGGTGCTGGCGGGCATCCCGACCGTCGTATACGGCTACTTCGCCCTCACGTTCGTGACTCCGCTCATCCGGATGGCCTTCCCCGGCACCGGCATCTTCAACGCGGCAAGCGGTGCGATCGTCGTCGGAATCATGATCATCCCGATGGTCGCCTCGCTTTCCGAGGACGCGCTGAACGCCGTGCCGCTGTCGCTCAGGGAAGCGGCGTACGGGCTCGGAGCCACCAAGTTCGAGGTCTCCACCCGCGTCGTGGTGCCCTCGGCCCTGTCGGGCATCGTGGCGTCGTTCATCCTCGCGATCTCACGCGCTGTCGGCGAGACGATGGCGGTAACGCTGGCGGCCGGCGCCACGCCGAAGATGACGCTCAACTTCCTCGAGAGCATTCAGACGATGACCGCGTACATCGTCCAGGTGAGTCTGGGCGAAACGCCCCACGGCACTCTGGAGTATCGAACGATCTTCGCCGTCGGACTCGTCCTGTTCCTCATCACCCTCGTCATGAACCTGCTCAGCCAGCGCATCACGCGCCGGTTCCGCGAGGAGTACGAATGAGCGAGGAGAGGTTCCATCCGGCCCGCGAGAGACGGCGGCGTGCTGGCCTCATCTTCCGCGTGGCCTGTCTCGCGTCGATCGGTTTCAGCATCGCGGTTCTCGCCATCCTGATCGTTGACGTGGCGCGCGACGGGTGGTCCTGGCTGTCAGTGGACTTCCTCACCCGGTACCCGTCCCGTATTCCGGAGCGGGCCGGAATCAAGTCGGCGATCCTCGGATCCCTCTGGATGATGGCTCTCACGGCTGGCATCAGCTTTCCGCTGGGCGTCGGAGCGGCGATCTATCTCGAGGAATACGCGCCGCGCGGCTGGCTCACGAGGCTGCTGCAGACCAACATCGCGAATCTGGCCGGCGTACCGTCGATCGTCTACGGCATCCTGGGTCTGGCCATATTCGTCCGGTTCCTGGGCTTCGGACGCAGCGTGCTGGCGGGAGCCGCGACCCTCGCTCTCCTCGCCCTGCCGGTGGTGATCATCGCATCGCAGGAAGCGCTCAGGGCGGTCCCCAATTCGCTGCGGGAGGCTTCGTACGGCGTGGGAGCCACGAGGTGGCAGACGATCCGCCACCAGGTACTCCCCGTCGCTCTCCCTGGAATCCTCACGGGGACAATTCTCTCATTGTCCCGTTCGATCGGCGAGACGGCGCCGCTCATCATGATCGGGGCGCTTACATTCATCGCGTTCGCCCCTACGAGTCCGATGGATCCGTTCACCGTGCTGCCGATCCAGATCTTCAACTGGACGGCGAAGCCGCAGGCCGAGTTCCACGACCTGGCGGCGGCCGCGATCATCGTCCTGCTCGTCGTGCTGCTGTTGATGAACGCGGCCGCCATTCTGCTGCGCAACAAGTACCAGAAACGGTTCTAGAACGATGGCCCTGGAAGACCTCGCGAACCCGAATCACGGCGGATCAGACGTCGCTCTCGAGACCCGCTCCCTGAGCGTGCTTTACGGCGCGGTGCCGGCGGTGAGGGAGATCTCGCTCACGATCCCGCGCAACCGGGTTACGGCTTTCATCGGACCCTCGGGCTGTGGAAAGAGCACGTTCCTCAGGTGCTTCAACCGGATGAACGACCTGATCCCGGTGGCCCGGATCGAGGGGGAGGTCCTGTTCCGGGGCACGAACCTGTACGCTCCCGACGTCGACCCGGTGGAGGTCAGGCGGCGAATCGGAATGGTGTTCCAGAAACCGAATCCCTTCCCCAAGTCCATCTACGACAACATCGCTTTCGGCCTCAGGATCAACGGGTTTCGCGGAAACCTGGACGAGCAGGTCGAGCGGTCACTCCGGTCGGCCGCGCTGTGGGACGAGGTCAAGGACCGGCTGCAGGAGAGCGCCCTCGGGCTGTCCGGCGGTCAGCAGCAACGGCTGTGCATCGCCCGCGCCCTGGCCGTCGAGCCGGAGATTCTGCTGATGGATGAGCCGGCGAGCGCGCTCGATCCGATCGCCACCGGGAAGATCGAGGACCTGATGGGCGACTTGAAGAAGGATTATACGATCGTCATCGTGACCCACAACATGCAGCAGGCAGCGCGGGTAAGCGACTACACGGCCTTCCTGTACCTGGGCGAGCTGATCGAGTACGGGGACACGGAGCGTCTGTTCACGAATCCTTCTGAAGTGCGCACGGAACAATACATCACGGGTCGATTCGGCTGACCGAGTGAGGGAGAAGCATGCCACACAAGCACTTTGACGAGCGTCTGGCGGGTCTCGAACAGCGACTCCTCGGAATGTCGCACAAGGTCGAGACGATGGTCGACGAATCCGTGTCCATGGCGATGGGCAAGGGCGAGAGAACGATCGATGAGATCTACGCTGCCGACGGGGAGGTCGATGCCGAGGAGGTGGGGGTCGAGGAAGAGTGCATCGAGCTCTTCGCACTCCATCAGCCGATGGCGAGCGACCTGCGCCTGCTCGTCACGGTGCTCAAGGTGAACACCGACCTCGAGCGCATCGGGGACCACGCCGTGAACATCGCCGAGGCGGCGGTCCGCTTGCGCGAGTCAAATGAACGTCCCCCCCGTCCGCCGGAGCTCGACGAGATGAGCCGGATCGCGCGCGCGATGTTGCGACGGGCGCTCGATGCTCTCGTCCACCGGAGCGCCGAAGAGGCCGATGCGGTGATGAAGGAAGACGACCGGGTGGACCGGCTTCACGAATCCGTGTTCAGGATCATGCTCACGCACATGCTCGAAGGAAGCCTGTCGGCCTGCCTGCAGGTGATCCTGATCAGTCGTAACATCGAGCGCATAGCCGACCTCGCGACCAACATATCCGAGGACGTGATCTTCATGGTGCGCGGCACGACGGTGCGGCACGGAGGCCCGGAGGCCGCCGAAAGCTCAGCCTGACCGGCCGGAGAGGCGCCGGCGGACCTAGAACGCCAGCTGCAGGTTGAGCAGGAACTGTCCGTCGGCCAGGCCCGGGGCGGTGTTCGTCCGATCGATCGCCTGCGACACCCCCACGAGGCTGTCATCGATCCCGATCGCGTACTGCATCCCGAACTTCGCGTTGAAGCCGGGATTCACGTTGAGACCGAACACCAGGAACTCGGTGCGCTGAGGCTCCACGCCGAGGCCGGCGGCGGGCGTGAACGAGTCGTAGCGAGCCAGAACGTCGAAAGCGCCCCACAGGCTGTACCCTCCCTGCACGTG
>Ga0210060_1000364_pt1 | contig 16913 bp, 21 predicted proteins | sample Joice_CattailNLB_FD_184871 | JGI IMG/M metagenome (GOLD analysis project Ga0210060, IMG submission 184871) | Wetland microbial communities from San Francisco Bay, California, USA, that impact long-term carbon sequestration - Joice_CattailNLB_D2... | ecosystem: Environmental > Aquatic > Marine >...
CGGCGCCAACCGCCTGTCGGGCAACGCGATCACCGAGGCGCTGGTGTTCGGCCGCGTTGCCGGTGCATCGGCGGCGGCCCACGCCGCGCGCAACGCGGCGCGCGCCGACGGCGCTGCGTTTCGTGCCGAGGAAGCGCGTCTGCGCCAGGGCCGCGGACCGGTCGACTTCAACCCCGCCGAAATGGTCGAATCGCTGCAAGCGACCATGCAGGACGAGGTCGGTCCGTTCCGCACCGCGGCGGGCCTTGCGCGCGCGCTCGAGGCGCTGCGCGCGGCGCGCAGCCAACTCGCCGGCTGCAAGCCTGCGGCGGGCCGGGCCTACGACACCGCGCTTGCCGACTGGCTGGATCTCGAGACGATCACGCGGGTCGGCGAGTGCGTCAGCGCGGCGGCGCTCGCGCGCACCGAGTCGCGCGGCGCGCACCAGCGCGAGGACTACCCCGGCATGGACGCGGCCTGGCGCGTCAACCAGGTGCTGACGCTCGAAGGCGATGCGCTGCGCATCGAGCGCCGGCCGGTGCCGCAATGAAGGCGACCCTAGTGATCCGCCGCGGCGCAGCGGGCGAGGCGCCGCGCGAGGAACGCTGGGCGGTGCCGTTCGAACCGGGCCAGTCGGTGCTCGACGCGCTGCGCTGGATCCGCGCGCACCGCGACGCCTCGCTCGCGATCCGCTACGCCTGCACCAACGCCAACAGCTGCAAGGAGTGCATGGTGCGGATCGACGGCAAGACCGCGTACGCCTGCACCGCGCGGCTGCACGAAGGCGAATTGAAGGTCGAGCCGCTGCCGAACAAGCGGCTCGTACGTGACCTGGTGACCGAGATCGCGCCGCCGGACGAGCGCCTGAGCGGCGATGCGACCGTGCCCGGCTAGGCGACGACCGGCAGCACGGCGCTCGGGCGCCCCTTCAGGTAGCGCGCCTTCAACGCCTCGAGCGCCGAAAGGTATTCCTGCATGCTCAGCTGGTTGTCGTCGTACTCGCCGGCGAGCTTCTTGTAGGCGGCGACGTAGGCCTGGTCGGTGAACAGCGTTTTTTCTTGAGCCATGGACCACTATACGCCCCGCCTGCCTCGGCCGCTTACTCGATCACGCGGTCGGCACGCAGGAGCAGCGCCTGTGGAACCGTGCGGCCGAGGGCCCTGGCGGTCTTCAGGTTCACGATGAACTGGAACCGCTTCGGTTGTTGGACTGGAAGATCGCCCGGATTCGCGCCCTGCAGAATCCTGGCGACCAGCGTGACGACGGTGCGGAACGCGCCGAGCAGGCTCGGTCCGTAGGCGAGCAGACCTCCGTCGTCGGCCGTTTCGGGCCACTGGAAGATGCTCGCCAGCCCGCTGTCCGCAGCTCGCGCGACGATCCGTGCTCGCAGCGCGAACAGGAAGGCCGAGGAAAGCACGTTTACGCCGGCCATGCCGCCTTGCCTGGCTTCGCGCAGCGCGTTGTCGATGTCCTCCGGCGCCTTGACCACGGCCTCCCGCAGCTGGACGCCCAACGCCGCTGCGGTCGATGCGAGCGCGGGCCGCGAACCGCGGTGCGTCGTCGCGTCGGCGAGGAGCAGCACGCCGCTGCGCGCCGGCAGCATATCGGCGAGCAGCTCCAGGCGCTTGGCGTCGAGCTCGGTGCCGAGGATGCTGACGCCGGTGATGTTGCGGCCGGGCCGCGCCATGTTGTCGACCAGCTTGGCGCCGACAAGGTCCTCCGACATCGCGACGATCGGAATGCTCGAGGTCGCGGCCTGCGCCGCGAGACCGGCGGCATCGCCGAAGGTGGCGATCACCGCGGGGTGCTGTGCCGCAAGCGCGGCCGCGAGCGCCGGCAGGCGCTCGACCTTGCCGTCGGCATAGCGGATGTCGAAGATCACCGTTCGCCCGTCGACGTAGCCGAGCGCTTCCATGTAGGCGCGCAGCGGCCGGGTGAACGTTAGGCCTGCCTCGCGCGAAAAGGCGAGCAGGATTCCGAACACCGGGGGCGTCGTGGCGGTCTGCGCCCCTGCGAGGGGCGCAACCAACAGCGCTGCGGACGAAAGGAGAAAGTCGCGGCGTCGGCATTCGCGCATGGCAACCTCCGGCTGGATCGGCGCTGGGCAGAACTGTACGCCTTCGAGCGCCGATGGACAGGGCGCCCGGCATCGTGCCGGGGCGAGGTTTTCACCTCACCCCGGAAACTCGCGCGGGGCGCTCAGCCGCCGAACAGATCGCCGAGCTGCGGCGGCGGCGACTTGATCTCGACGATCAGCGCGTCTTCCAGCGCCTCGACGCCATGCGGCTCGCCCGCCGGGTGGCGGCAGGCGTCGCCCGGGCCGAGGGTGTGCGTCTCCGTGCCGATCACGGTCCTGATGCGGCCGCGCACGACGTAGACGACGGACTCGTGGTCGTGGACGTGCGGCGGCGCGCCGCTGCCGGCCGCGTAGCGGATCTCGAGCAGCGTCATGGCGTCGCCCGCGATCAGGGGCTTCACCTGCAGCGCCTCGCCGTAGACCTCGGCGCCTTCGATCGCGCGCACCGCGATCGGCTCGCGGTCGGCGTTATGAGCGGCTTTCATGGATGGCGGCCTCGCGGCAAATGCCACAAGCATACCCCGCTGCCGTACTCAGCTCGGCAGGTCGCCTTTTTTCCGCGCCGCATCGGCCTCGCGCTGTCCGCGCTCGATCTCGACCATGTGTTCAAGGTGCCCACCGAAGAGCCGGACGATGTGTCCGGTCGCCCCGGGTCCGCAGTGGTGGCCGAGAACGGCCAGCTTCCACGACACGACATTGGCGAAGATGCCCAGGCCTTTGCGTTCGTCCGCCTCCTCGAGCAAGGCGTTCATGCGCTCGATGAGATGGCGCTCGAACTGCGCCTTGGTCATCGGTGCGCGGTTCCGGATTTCTTCAGCCGGCGCGGGCGCAGGCCGCGCCTCGCCCTCCTCGGGCGGCCGCAGCGCCTGGGCGAGGAATTTCCCGAAGCTCACCGGCTGTCCTTTCGCATCGCGCGCCCGCTAGGCCTTTTTGCCCGGCGCCGGCACGGGCCATCGCGGCGGCGTTGGCGTCGCGCTCGTGCGCGCGCCGGTGACGACCGTCTTCTTCGTCTGCTTGGGCTTCTTGGCTTCGCGATTGCTACGCTGCTGACCCTTGGGCATCTAGTCTCTCCTGTGGCTTGGTGTCGCTGGTGACGGGTTCGTCGCTTTGTCGGCCGCGGTCCTGGTACCGGGATTCAGTGGCGCAGGCACGGGCCGCAAGAGACGCATCAAACTACTTGTTGACGATCCCGGCGATCAGCTTCAGGACCTCGTCCTGAACGAGTGCTGCGTCGACCTGGGCCAGTTGGTAGTCGCCCCTCGATCCGGCCGCACCGCTGGGCTTGGGCACCGCGTTCGTGGCGAGCACGCACACGGTCCGGTTGTAGTGGCGGGTGACGAAGGCGAGCGACGGGACTTCGCCGTTGACCTGCGCCGGAGGTTCCATGCCGGCGGGCAGGACATGGATCGCGATCGACGCCTCGCTGACCTTGCCGCCCGGCGCGCGCTCGGATTCGTGCTCGACAATGCCGAAGTCGTGGCCGCGCGCCTTCAGGATCGCGCCGCTCGCCTCGAAGACGGGCCGCACCACGCGCGTCCGGAGCTCCGCAAATCCGCTCTGAAAGCCGTCCTCGTCCATCTTGACCTGCCGCTTGCGCTCTTCCACCGCGCGACGGTTGGCGTCGTATTGGTCGAGCAATTCGCCGAGCTTGCTGCTCAGGTCCTGTGCCATTGCGGGTCCCTCAAGGTGCAGCCCGGACGTCGGGCGGGGGCGGAAGGACCGGATTGGACGGGGCGGCGAGATACTGACCGGTCGCTCACATACTGCGTGCTACGATACTGACCGGTCACTCACAAGTCAAGGACAATCGGTTCCGATGACCCGCAGAAAGCGCGACCCGACGCAGCCCAGCGCGCGCAAGCGCATCTTCGACACCGCCTCCGAGCTGTTTTACCGCAAGGGCATTCGCGCGGTCGGCATCGACGCGATTGCCGCGCAGGCCGAGACGACCAAGATGAGCCTTTACCGGAGCTTTCCGTCCAAGGATGCACTGGTCGCCGAGTGGCTGCGCGACCACGACGCGAAGTTCTGGCAGGCCTGGGATGCGATGTCGCAGAAGCATCCCGACAAGCCGCGCAAGCAGCTGCAGGCGGCGTTCGCGCTGCTTGCCAAGCACCTCTCCGATCCCGGCGCGCGCGGCTGCCCGATGGCGAACGCCGCCGTGGAGATCACGCAGAAGGATCACCCGGCCAAGCGCGTGATCGAGCGCCACAAGATCAAGCTGCGCGCGCGACTCGCTGCGCTGTGCGAGGCGACCGGCGCGCGGCAACCGGCCTTGCTCGCCGACGAGCTCTTCCTACTCATGGAGGGCGCTCAGGTCAGTACGGTGCTGGGCGTGCGCATGCCGGCGCGCAGCGCCGGGCGTGCCGCCGACGCGTTGATCGATTCGCACCTCGCGGGCAAGCATCCCGCGTAGCAGCCGGGAAGCTGCGGGCGCGCGTTCAGCGCGCCGCACAGCTGGCGCGTTCGGCCGCGAGCGGCTCAGCCGACCTTGATTTCGACCTTGCGCGGCTGCGCGTGCGCCGCCTTGCCGATGCGCAGCTTGAGCACGCCGTTCTTTAGCTCCGCGGAGAGCTTCTCCGGGTCGAGCTCCTTGGACAGCGTGAACGTGCGACGGAAGCGCGGCAGGTTCACCTCGGCGTGGGTCGCGGCCATGCCTTGCGGCACGGCGACGGCCATCTCGCCGGAAAGGGTCAGGGTGTCGGCCTCGACCTGTACGTGGAGCCGGTCTTTCGGCACGCCGGGCAGGTCCGCGTACAGCGTGATGCCGGAGGCGTCCTCGATCACGTCGACCGGCGGCAGCAGCGCCGCATCTTCTGCCGGCGCCTGCGGCTCCCGGGTCAGCTTGCCTTCGTTCATGGCTCGATCCTCTCTCAGTGGATGCTGATGCGCCGCGGCTGCGCGGCCGCCTTGCGCTTGATGCTGATGTGAAGCAGGCCGTCCTTGCAGCGGGCCTCGACCGCCTCCGGGTCGAGGTCGTCGCTCAGCGTGACGACGCGGCGGAACTTGCCCGCGAAGCGCTCTGCGATATGCACGCTGTCCTTCGCGCCGACACCCTCCAGGCCCGACTTGCGCTCGCCGGAGATCGTAAGCACGCCGCGCTCGAGGCTGACCTCGATGTCCGCGGGGTCGACCCCGGGGACATAGGCGTAGATCTCGACCGATTCCGGCGTACCGCCCACGTTCAGCGCCGGAAAGCCGCCGCGCGCAAAGCCGCGGATGCTCGGGGAGAATTCGAATGCCTGCTGCATCTGGCGCTGCAGGCGGTCCAGATCCGCGAACACGTCGCGCGGGAAAAGTGAGAAGTCCATCGTCGTCCTCCGGTTCGTCAGCTGAGACGCCGCAGCGGGCGTCTCGGTGACGGGGAAAATGGGGATCCCCGAGCGGGTTTCAATCCCTTGAAATCGCCGGATCGGCCCCCGAAGTAAGATGATTCGGCGGCCGGACCGGCAGCCGAGAGAGGACGCGCGTGGCGTAATGGAGTACAGGGACTATTACAAGGCCTTGGGCGTACCGCGCGAGGCCACGATCGACGAGATCAAGAAGGCCTACCGCAAGCTCGCCCGCAAGTACCATCCGGACGTCTCCAAGGAGGCGGACGCGGAAACGCGCATGCGCGAGGTCAACGAGGCCTACGCGGTGCTTTCGGACGCCGAGAAGCGCGCCGCCTACGACCAGCTCGGCCGCGGCTACCAGCCCGGACAGGAGTTCCGCCCGCCGCCGGGCTGGGACGCCGGGTTCGAATTCTCGGGACCCGGCTACGCCGGCGCCGAGGCCGCCGACTTCAGCGATTTCTTCGCCGAGCTGTTCGGCCGCATGGGCGGCGCACAGGCCGCTGGGCGCGGCGGCGCGTTCCACATGCGCGGCGAGGACCATCACGCCAAGATCCTGCTCGACCTCGAGGACGCCTACACCGGTGCGCTGCGCCAGATCGCGCTGCGCGTGCCGAGAATCGACCCGCAGGGCCGCGTTGCGCTCGACAGCCGCACGCTCAACGTGAAGATTCCCAAAGGCGTCCACGAAGGGCAGATCATCCGCCTCGCGGGCCAGGGCGCGCCCGGGATGGGCGAGGCGAAGCACGGCGACCTGCTGCTCGAAGTGCAGTTCCGCCCGCAGGCGCGCTACCGCGTCGCCGGCCGCGACCTGCACGTCGCGCTGCCGGTTGCGCCCTGGGAAGCGGCGCTCGGCGCGGTGGTTCCGGTCGAGGTGCCCGATGGCCGGCTGCAGGTGCGCATTCCGGCCGGCGCGCAGAGCGGCCGCGTGCTGCGCGTGCGCGGGCGCGGCATTCCGGGCGAGCCGCCCGGCAACCTGCTGCTCGAGATCCGCGTCGTGCTGCCGGAGGCGACCACGCCGAAGGCGAAGGAACTCTACGAGACCATGGCGCGCGAGCTGGCATTCGACCCGCGCCGCTCATCCTGAGGTGCCCGCGATGCAAGACGAAGACATCGTCACTGGCCTGGTCCTCGAAGGCCGCTGCTTCACCCTCGAGGAGTTGTGCGCCGCCTGCGGCCTCGAGCCGGACTGGGTCGTACGCCACATCGAAGAGGGTCTTTTCCCGGCGCCCGAAGGCGCGCGCAGCGAATGGCGCTTTACGGTCGTCGGCCTCACCCGCGCGCGGCGCATGCATGCGTTCGAGCGCGACTTCGAGGCCGTGCCCGAGCTCGCCGCGCTGGTCGCCGACCTGCTCGAAGAGATGGACGCGCTGCGCGCGCGGCTGAGACTCGCCGGGCTCGAGTAGGCGCGCGCGGCGCTAATCGCGGAAGGAAGGATCGAGGCGGTCGAGCTTGCGCAGCAGTCCCGGCCAGGCGATCTGCCCGCCGAGGCCGCGGGTCGCTTTTTCCGCCATCTCCTTGACGCCGGCGAGGATCGACGCCGGCACCTGGATGAGCGGCACGCCGCCCGATTGCGCCAGGATCTGCATGCGGCAGGCGCGCTCGAGCACGAACATCTGCAGGAAGGCGTCGGCCACCGTCGGGCCGACGGCGAGCGTGCCGTGGTTGCGCAGGATCATCACCGACTTGTCGCCGAGGTCTGCGACCAGGCGCGGCTTCTCGTCGTCGCGCAGCGCGACGCCCTCGTAGTCGTGATAGCCGAGCGAGGCGAGCGGGAAAAGCGCAGTCTGGGAGATCGGCAGCAGCCCGTCGCGCTGCGCCGAGACCGCGACGCCGGCGTCGGTGTGCAGGTGGATCACGCACTGCGCGTCCGCGCGCGCGGCGTGGATCGCGCTGTGAATCGTGAACCCGGCCGGATTGATCTCGTAAGGCGAAGACAGCACCTTGTTGCCGGCGAGGTCGATCTTGACCAGGCTCGAGGCGCTGATCTCGTCGAAGGTCATGCCGTAGGGGTTGATGAGGAAATGGTGCTCCGGCCCCGGCACCCGCGCGGTGATGTGGGTGAACACCAGGTCGTCCCAGCCGTAATGCGCCACCAGGCGGTAGCAGGCGGCGAGGTCGACCCGGAGCTGCCATTCCTCGGCGCTGACCTGGGCGCGGACGCTTTGCACTGCGGTATTCATCGCGGCCTCCTTGCGGGCTGAGTCGGGAGTATGCCGGACGGGGCGACGCGTTGTCTGATTCCGGCGAATCGCGCATTCTCAGCGGCCTGCCGGCGTGACGCAATCTGCGCGCCGCAGCGGTCGTCGAGGGGCCCAGGGACTTCCATCGCGCCGGCGAGAGCGTACAGTGCAATCTCCAGCGCGGACCATCCACGGCCGTGAGGGGAGGGTGCAATGGCGTACGTCGACTGGCGCATGAAAGGCAGATACCTCAAGAACTGCAACTGCGCCTACGGCTGTCCCTGCGACTTCAACGCGAAGCCCACCCACGGTCCCTGCGAAGGGATGGCCGGGATGTGCATCGACGAGGGCCACTTCGGCGAGGTCAGGCTCGACGGCCTGCACTGGGCGGCGAACTACCACTGGCCGGGCCCGCTGCACGAGGGCAGCGGCACGATGCAGGCGTTCATCGACGAACGCGCAACGGACGCGCAGCGCAAGGCGCTGCTCACGATTCTGTCGGGCAAGGAACAGGCCGAAGGCAGCTACTTCCACATCCTCAGCCTGGTGGTGACGAACGTGCTGAAGCCGCAGTTCGTGCCCTTCGAGTTCGACTTCGACCTCGACGCGCGCACGGCGAGCATGGCGGTTCCGGGCGTCTGGGAAACGCGCTCGACGCCGATCAAGAACCCGGTCACCGGCGCGCCGCACCGCATCCAGGTGCACATGCCCGAAGGCTTCGAGCACCGGATGGGCGAGATCGCCTCGCAGTCGACGCGCGGCAACGGGTCGATCAAGTTCGCGTTCGCCGACCGCCACAGCACGCTTGCGGTCGTCGAGCACACGCATAACGGCGTGCGCTGAGCGAGCCACACGATGCCCGACACCATCCGCAAGGTGGAATACTTTTCGATCATCGTCCCGGACCGGCCGGGGCAGACGTTCAAGGTGCTGCAGACGCTGGTCAGCGCGGGGATCAATCTGCTCGCCTGCAACGGCTTTCCGCGCGGACGGCAGGCGCAGATCGACGTGGTGCCCGACGATTCACGCCGCTTCAACAGCGCGGTGAAGAAGGCCGGCCTCGAATTTCAGGCGAAGAAATCCGGCTTCCTGATCCAGGGCGACGACCGGCCCGGCGCGCTCGCCGAGACGCTGAACAAGCTCGCCATGGCGCGCATCAACGTGACCGCGGTCGAGGCGCTGAGCCCGGGCGGCGGCCGCTGGGGCGCGATCCTCTGGGTCAGGTCGGTCGACGTGGGTCGGGCCGGCCGCGTGCTGCGCGCGAAAGCGAAGTAAGCCCGTCGGGAGGCTCGGCGCGGCGCGCCGCGGGATCGAAGGCATCGCGCCGGCGCCCGAGGTAGAGCGCGCGATCGCCCGCGGGGCTGGATGGATATACAGTCCTCGGCCATAATCACGCCGTGCACGCCCCTTTGAACACGGCCGACCTCGCCCACGCTCCGCCGGCCACCGCCTTCGAGCGGCTCAACCCCGCGCAGCGTGCGGCGGCGCGCTTCGGCGCGCGCGGCGACGACGGCGCGTTCCGCGCCGGACCGCTGCTCGTCATCGCCGGTGCCGGCACCGGCAAGACCAACACCCTCGCGCACCGCGTGGCGCACCTCGTGCTCGAGGGCATCGCGCCCGAGCGCATTCTGCTGCTCACCTTCACGCGCCGCGCGGCCGAGGAGATGACGCGCCGCGCGCAGAAGATCGTCGCCGAGCTGTTGCAGGCCCGCGGCAACGCGCCCGCGGTGCGCCTGCCCTGGTCGGGCACCTTCCACTCGATCGCCAACCGTCTCATCCGTCGGCACGCGGCGCGCGTCGGGCTCGAGCCGAGCTTCAGCGTGCTCGACCGCGGCGACGCGGCCGACCTGATGGATGTGGAGCGCCACGCCCAGGGCTTGTCCGGGCTGGAGAAGCGCTTTCCGCGCAAAGATACCTGCCTCGCGATCTACTCGCACCGCGTCAACACCCAGGGCACGCTCAAGGCGACGCTCGACGCGGTGTTTCCCTGGTGCGCCGAGTGGGAAGCCGAGCTGACGAGGCTTTTTCGCGCCTACGTCGAGCGCAAGCTCGCCAACCAGGCACTCGACTACGACGACCTGCTGCTCTACTGGCACGCGATGCTCGCCGACGCGCGGCTCGCGCGCGAGATCGGCGAGGCCTTCGACCATGTGCTGGTCGACGAGTACCAGGACACCAACGCGCTGCAGGCCGAGATCCTCAGGGCGCTCAAGCCCGATGGCGCAGGGCTCACGGTAGTCGGCGACGACGCGCAGGCGATCTATTCGTTCCGCGCCGCGCGCGTCGAGAACATCCTCGAGTTCCCGCAGCAGTATGCGCCGCCGGCCGAGGTGATCGCGCTCGAGGAGAACTACCGCTCGACGCAGGCCGTGCTCGACGCCGCGAACGCGCTGATCGCCGAAGGCGCACGCCAGTACGCGAAGACGCTGCGCGCGACGCGCGGCGCGGGCGAGCGGCCGCGCTACGTCTCGGTCGCCGACGACACGGCGCAGGCCGGCTACGTGGTACGAGGGGTGCTCGAGGCGCGCGAGCGCGGCGTACCGCTCAAGCGTCAGGCAGTGCTGTTCCGCAACGCGCACCACAGCGACGTGCTCGAGCTCGATCTCGTGCGCCACAACATCCCCTACGTAAAATACGGCGGGCTCAAGTTCCTCGAGGCCGCCCACGTCAAGGACCTGCTCGCGATCCTGCGCTGGGCGGACAACCCGAAGAACCGCGTCGCCGCGTTCCGCGCGCTGCAGCTTCTGCCGGGCATCGGTCCGGCCACCGCCGAGCGCTGCGTGATGCATTTCGAGGCCGCCGGGCGTGCCTGGGCGGCGCTTGCCGCGTTCGCGCCGCCGGCGGCCGCGGCCGAGCCCTGGCCGGACTTCGCGGCGCTGATGCACGCGCTCGCCGTGCCCGAGGGCCCCTGGCAGGGCCAGATCGGCCGCGTGCGCGACTGGTACACGCCGATCCTCGAGCAGAAATACGAGGCGGCGCAGGCGCGCGCGGGCGACCTGTGGCAGCTCGAGCGCATCGCGATGCAGTACGCGAGCCGCGAGCGCTTCCTCACCGAGCTCGCCCTCGACCCGCCGCGCGCGACCGGCGACCTCGCCGGCGCGCCGCTGCTCGACGAGGATTGCCTCATCTTGTCGACCATCCACTCGGCCAAGGGGCAGGAGTGGGACGCGGTCTACCTGCTCAACCTCGCCGACGGCAATTTGCCGTCGGAATTCTCGACCGGCGATCCAGGACAGATCGAGGAGGAGCGCAGGCTGCTCTACGTCGCGATGACGCGCGCCAAGCGCGAGCTGCATCTCATCGCGCCGCTCAAGTACTACCTGCCGCAGCAGACGCGGCGCGGCGACGCGCATGTCTACGGCGCGCAGAGCCGCTTCATGACACGCGCGGTGATGGCGCGGCTCGAGCCCGCGGTCTGGCCGCCGGCCGAGATGAACGAGTCGCTCCCGCCGGCGGATGCGCCCCGCGTCGACGTCGCCGGGCGGCTGCGCGGGATGTGGTCCTAGCGGCCCGTTAGCCCGCGACGCGGCGCGCTAGCGCTTGCGAATCACCCAGAGGAAGGCTTCGTGGCGCATTTCGTCGACGTCGACGGTGATCGATTCGTCGGGTGGCCAGCCGCGGATCGTCCAGCGATGCGACACGATGCGTGCGCCCGGGCGCAGCTCACGGCGCATCTTCGGCGCGAGCCGGTCGTTCAGCTCGGGCAGGAGAAACAGCGTCACCACGGTGGCCGGCGTCAGGTCGACGGTGAACAGGTCCTGCCGCCGGAAGCGCACGCGGTCGGCGACGCCGTCGCTGCGCGCCGCCGCGTTCGCCTCGGCGATGCGTGCAGGATCGATGTCGATGCCGACGCCGCGTGCGCCGAATTCCTTCGCCGCGGCAATCACGAAGCGCCCGTCGCCGCAGCCCAGGTCGTAGACGACGTCGCTCGGGCCGACCCTGGCGAGCGTGAGCATCGCCTCGACCACTTCGTGCGGCGTCGACACGAAGGGCACGTCGAGCGTGATGCCCGGCGTCGTGCAGCCGCCGAGCGCGAGCCCGGTCGAAGCAAGCAAGAAGCGGCGTCGATTCACGGCGGCGCTACTTTAACCCGCCGGCGCGGCTTGACGCCGGGCGCTCGCGCGCTTTACATAAGCACCGCGCGTGTCGCGCCATCTCTGAGGAGGAGACCATGCCGTTCCGCAGCCTGTACCCCGACGTCGAGATCCCGGAGATGGCGCTTGGGTCGTTCGTGCTCGCCGACGCGGCGGCGCTCGGCGACAAGCCGGCGCTGATCGATGGGCCGAGCGGTCGCACGATCAGCTACGCGCAGTTGCCGGGGCTCGTGTCGCGCGCGGCCGCGGGGCTCGCGGCGCGGGGTTTCAAGAAGGGAGAACGCTTCGCGATTCTCAGCCCGAACGTTCCCGAGTACGTCGTCGCGTTTCACGCGGTCGCCGCGCTCGGCGGGGTGGTGACCACCGTCAATCCGCTCTATACGCCCGGAGAGGTGGCGAAGCAGCTGCAGGATTCCAAAGCCCGCTTCCTGCTCACCGTGCCGCCGTTCCTCGCCACCGCGCGCGAAGCCGCGGCACAGGCGAAGGTCGACGAGATCTTCGTCTTCGGCGAAGCCGACGGCGCGACGCCGTTCGGCGCGCTGCTCGCGGGCGATCGCGCGCCGCCCGCGGTGACGATCGATCCGCGCAAGGACCTGGTGACGCTGCCCTACTCCAGCGGCACGACCGGCCTGCCCAAGGGGGTGATGCTCTCGCACTACAACCTGGTGGCCGAGCTGTGCTCGGTCAAGGGCGTGACCGACGCGGCGCTGATCACGCCGCAGGACACGGTGCTCGCCTTCCTGCCGTTCTTTCACATTTACGGCATCGTCGCTTTCCTCAACCTGAGCATGCATCAGGGCGCGACCGTGGTGACGATGCCGCGCTTCGATCTCGAGCAGTATCTGCAGCTGGTGGAGAAGTACGGCGTGACCATCCTGCACGTGGTGCCGCCGATCGCGCTCGCGCTCGCCAAGCATCCGATCGTCGACAAGTTCAATCTGTCGAAGGTGCGCGGCGCGTTCTCGGCCGCCGCGCCGCTCGGCGATGCGGTCGCCACTGCCTTGCATGCGCGGCTGGGCTTTCGCGTCTCGCAGGCCTACGGCATGACCGAGGTGAGCGGCGCCTGCCACCTCGGGCCGACGACGGAAGACAAGATCAAGCCGGCCTCCGGGGGGCGGCTGATGCCCAACATGGAATGCAAGATCGTCGAGCCTGGCAGCGAGGACGAGCTGCCCACCGGCGAGCAGGGCGAGATCCTGGTGCGCGGGCCGATCGTGATGCAGGGTTATTTCGGCCAGTCCGGCGCCACCGCGGCGACGATCGACGCGGCGGGCTGGCTGCGGACCGGCGACGTCGGCTACGTCGATGCCGACGGGGATTTCTTCATCGTCGACCGGACCAAGGAGCTCATCAAGTACAAGGGGTTGCAGGTTGCGCCCGCCGAGCTCGAATCGGTGCTGCTCGGCAATCCGGCGATCGCGGACGCCTGCGTCATCGGCATTGCCGACGAAGAGGCGGGAGAAGTGCCCAAGGCGTTCGTCGTCAAGAAAGGCGAGATCAGCGCCGAGGAGGTGATCGCCTGGGTTGCCGAACGCGTGGCGCCGCACAAGAAGGTGCGCATGGTCGAGTTCATCGACGCGCTGCCCAAGTCGGCCACCGGCAAGCTGCTGCGCCGCGTTCTGATCGAGCGCGAGCGCGCCGCGGCGGCGGGTTAGCCGAGCGCGCGCCGTCTGCGCCGGCGTGCACGAGGCATACACGTTCGCCATGTCCGAGCCCGACGACCAGGACGCGCCGTTCGTCTGGCCGACCGTGCGCAGCGTCGACGCGCGCGCGCCCTGGCGCTGGCTGCGCCAGGGCTGGCGCGACCTGTGCGCGTCCCCCGCGCCCGGCCTGTTCTACGGCGCGGTGCTCGCCATCATGGGATTTGCGCTGACGCGTTACTACGCGGGCGCGGTCGGGCTCGCGCTGATCACCGGCTTTCTGCTCGTCGGCCCGTTTCTCGCGATCGGGCTGTACGAGGTCAGCCGCCGGCGCGAGCGGGGTACGGCGGTCGCGCTCGCGCCGACGCTGGTGGCCTGGAAGGCCAACTTCCCGTCGATCGGCTTCTACGCGTTGATCCTGACGCTGTCGCTCGCGATCTGGATCCGCGTCTCGGTGGTGGTGGTCGCGCTGTTCTTTCCCGACGGCACGCCGACGGTGGTCGAATTCATCGCCGCGCTCGGCCGCTCGCCGGACGCCTGGGCCTTCCTGCTCGTCTATGCGGCCGCGGGCGCGGGGCTCGCGCTGCTCGTGTTCGCGACTTCCGTGGTGTCGCTGCCGATGCTGCTCGATCGCGACAGGATGGACGTGGTCTCGGCGATGATCGTCAGCTTCAACGTGCTGCGGACCAATTTCCGTCCGATGCTGCTCTGGGGCGCGATCATCGTTGCGCTCACCGGCCTCGGCTTCGCCTCGCTCTACCTTGGGCTGATCGCCGCCCTGCCGGTGATCGGGCATGCGACCTGGCACGCCTACCGTGAGACGGTGGCGCCCGCGGAGGACGCCGGCTAAGGCGCGAAGCCCGCGCGCTGCAGGAAAGCCTCGACCTCGCCCCACAGGCCGGGGGTCTCGACCTCGGCGAACGCGTAGCGCGCCCGCAGCACGGGCTTGGCGAGGCCGAGCACGGCGCCGAGATCGTGCGGCGTGCCGCTGACGACGAGCTCGGCCGGGCTCGCCTCGATGGTCGCAGCGAGCGCCGCGCGCTCGGACGCCGAATAGCCCGTCGCCGGCAGTACCGGACCGAGCTGCGGGTAGCGCGCATAGAGCGCGGCGATTTCGGGCGCGGCACTGGCGCGCGGGTCGACGATGTCGGCGCCTGCACGCAGCGCCGCCGCATAGCCCGCGCCGTAGGCCATGCCGCCATGGGTCGTCGTCGGCCCGTCTTCGACCACGATCACGCGCCGGCCGCGCACCGCGGCCGGGTCGTCGAGCGTGACCGGCGATGCGCCGCGCACCCGGCGTGCCTGCGGGTTGATCCGCCGTACTGCGGATTCGACGCGGGCGACGTCGGCGCGCGGCGCGGCGTCGCTCTTCGCGATCACCACGACCTCGGCCATGCGCAGCACCGCCTCGCCGGGATGGTGGGTCGTTTCCTGGCCCGGGCGCAGCGCGTCGGCGAGCACGATGTGCAGGTCGGGGCGGACGAACGGAAAGTCATTGTTGCCGCCGTCCCACAGGATCAGGTCCGCGTCCTGCGCGGCGGCGTCGAGCACGCGGCGCGTGTCGATGCCGGCATACACGACCGTGCCGAGGGCGAGGTGCGGCTCGTATTCCTCGCGTTCCTCGATCGTGCAGTCGGCGGCGTCCAGGTCGGCGCGCGTTGCGAAGCGCTGCACGGCCTGCCGCTCGAGATCGCCGTAGGGCATCGGGTGGCGTACGACCGCGACCCGCAGGCCGCGGCTGCGCAGCCGCCGCGAGAGGTAGCGCGCGGTCTGCGACTTGCCGCAGCCGGTGCGTACCGCGGACACTGCGATCACCGGAAGGCGCGCGGCGAGCATCGTGCGGCGGGGTCCGAGCAGCAGGAAGTCGGCGCCGGCCGCGAGCGCGCGCGAGGCGACATGCATGACCTGCGCATGCGTGACGTCGCTGTAGGCGAACACGACCACGTCGATGCGCGCCTCCGTGAGCAGCGTGTCGAGCCCCGTTTCGGCGACGATCCGGATGCCGTCCGGGTACTGCGGTCCGGCGAGCGATGCCGGGTAGCGGCGATCGGCGATTCCCGGAATCTGCGCCGCGGTGAAGGCGGCGACTTCGTGCGCGGGATCATCCCGGTACACGACGTTGAAGTTGTGGAAATCGCGGCCTGCGGCACCGACGATCACGACGCGGCGGCGGGGTTCGGTCATGGTCGGGGGCATGGGGTCTTGGCGCGGCGCTGCGCTTGAATGACAATCTCGCTTCGGCGTGCACGCACCGAATTGACCGAGATCAACCGGGCCGGGCGCGCGGCGTGTGAAACAGTGTCTCAGGGTGCACTGAAATGTCCGAGCTGAGACAGGATCCAATCACCCACGACTGGGTGATCGTCAACCCGGAGCGCGCCCAGCGGCCGCACGACGGCGACGGCGGACAGTGTCCGTTCTGTCCGGGCAACGAATCGCTGATGCCCGACGAAACCGACCGCATCGACGACGCGCAGGGCCGCTGGATCGTGCGCGCGGCGCCCAACCGCTATCCGACGCTCGACGTCGAGCGCCGCGCGGCAGTGCGCTACGGCGAGGTCCCCGAGGGCTGGCGGCGCCTGCCGGCCTACGGCCAGCACGAGGTGATCGTCGAATCGCCGCAGCACGATGCCACCCTCGCGACGCTGCCGATCGAGCGCCTGCGCGATGTGCTGGAGATCTACGTGCGGCGTTTTCGCGTGCTCGCCGCGCTGACCGGCGTTGCGCGACACATCGTGCTGTTCAAGAACCAGGGACGGCGCGCGGGCACGAGCCTCGCGCATCCGCACGCGCAGATCGTCGCGACGCCGGTGGTCTCGCCCGAAGTGCGCATGCGCACGCAGGCGGAAGTGACGATCTTCGACAGCACCGGGCATTGCGGCATGTGCCACGTGGTCCAGCGCGAGCTTGGCAGCGGCGAGCGCGTCGTGCACCGCAGCACGCACTTCGTGACCCTCGCACCGTACGCCTCGCGCGTGCCCTGGCAGATCCAGGTCGTGCCGCTGCGCCACGCGCCGAGCTTCGCGGAAGTGAAATCGGTCGAGCTGGACGATCTCGCGGCGCACCTGCACGCAGTCCTCGGCGCGCAGCATGCCGTGCTCGTCGATCCGCACTACAACCTCGTCGTGATGACGCCGCCACTCGACCAGGTGCATCGTCTCGCCAATCACTGGTTCATCGACCTGCAACCACGCATCACGCTGGCCGCCGGATTCGAGCTGGGCTCGCGCATCGTGGTCAACGTGCAATCGCCCGAGGCCGCGGCGCAGGCGCTGCGCGCGAAGCTGCCGCGGGCCTGAGGCGAACTCCGGATGCTGCACACGGTCGAAACCGGCGTCCGCTCGATCCAGGCCTACCGTGGCGTGGTCCCGGACGAAATTCTGGACAGTCTGATCGAAGCGGCCGAGCCGCTGCGCGGCGCGCGGGTGGTGCATGTCAACGCGACCGCTTATGGCGGCGGCGTGTCCGAGCTGTTGAACGCGGCGGTGCCGCTGTGGAACGGCCTCGGCGTGCTGACCGACTGGAAGCTGATCGCGGGTGACGACGCTTTCTTCACGGTGACGAAGAAAATCCACAACGCGCTGCAAGGCGCCGAAGGGACGCTTTCT